>ERZ1292630.275-Hain-H41-02um-R3-275-length-54993-cov-7_pt1 | contig 54993 bp, 56 predicted proteins | sample MGYA00564408_ERZ1292630 | MGnify/ENA primary metagenome ERZ1292630 (study PRJEB36523, sample SAMEA6512641) | groundwater metagenome | collected 2019-01-08 | study: AquaDiva: Metagenomics assemblies of 32 groundwater samples
GCGGCGCCCGCAAGCTGACCATCAAATCGGCGCTGGGGTGAAAGATACCCGCGAAGGCGGGGGGCTGTCAATTGTCAATCGGTTTTGGCTTCCGGCGACTATTCCCCGGTCGGAGAAACATTGTTTGCTCTCGGCTTGTCCGGCTCAGGCGTTGAGTTTGTCGAGTAACTGGAGCGCCTTTTCCGGGTCCTCGACGCGCAGAATCCGGTTGGACAGATGCGCCAGCTTGGCGAGATCGCTCCTCAGCACCTGCTGCTTGATCTCGAGCAGGTTCGCCGGATGCATGGAAAACTGGCGCAGCCCGAAGCCGAGCAACAGCCGCGTCAGCGTCACGTCGCCCGCCATCTCCCCGCACACCGCCACCGGGATGCGCATGCGCTTGCCGGTCCTGATGGTATGGGCGATCAAATGCAGCACCGCCGGGTGCAGCGGGTTGTACAGGTGCGACACGCTGTCGTCGGTGCGGTCTATGGCCAGCGTGTACTGGATCAGGTCGTTGGTGCCGATGGAAAGAAAATCGAGTTTGCGCACGAACACGCCAAGCGACAATGCCGCCGCCGGCACTTCGATCATGCCGCCGACCTCGATGCCGCGATCGTAGGGCAGATTCCGCTCGTCCAGAAACTGTTTCGCCTGGGCGATCATGGCGAGCGCCTGCTCGATCTCGTGCGCGTGCGCGAGCATCGGAATCAGCAGGCGGATCTTGCCGTAGTTGGAAGCGCGCAGAATGGCGCGCAGCTGCGTCAGGAACATCCGCGGCTCCGCCAGGCACAGCCGGATGGCGCGCAAACCCATGGCCGGGTTGGGCCCACTCCTCGCGCTGCTGTTCACGGTTTTGTCCGCGCCCAGGTCCAGCGTGCGTATGGTCACCGGCATGCCGTGCATGGCCTGCGCCACCTGCCGGTAGGCCTCGAACTGCTCGTCCTCGCCGGGCAGGTCGTCGCGATTGAGGAACAGGAACTCGCTGCGGAACAGGCCCACGCCGGTGGCGCCGGACTCGCGCACCTGCTCGATATCCTGCGGCAGCTCGATGTTGGCGTGCAGGTCCACCGCGGTGCCGTCCATCGTCGTGGCCGGCGTAGTGCGGATGCGCTTTAACTTCTGCCGCCCCAGCTCGAGCCCGCGCTGGCGCTGCTTGTACTCCTCCAGCACCAGCTCGTCCGGATCGACGATAAGCACGCCGTGCACGCCGTCGACGATCACCAGTTCGCCTTCGCGCACCATCTGCCGCGCCGTGTGCGCGCCGACAATGGCCGGAATGTTGAGACTGCGCGCCACGATGGCGGTGTGGGAGGTGACGCCGCCCAGGTCGGTGACGAAGCCGGCGTACTGGTGCTGCTTGAACAGGATCATGTCCGCCGGCGACAGGTCATGCGCCACCACGATCAGGCTTTCCTCGTGGGTGGGCGCGCTGCTCGCGCGGCCCGGCTGGTGCATCAAGACCTTGAGCACCCGCTCCACTACCTGCACCACGTCCGCCTTCCTTTCGCGCAGGTAGGCGTCCTCGATTTTCTCGAATTGCGCCACCAGATGGTCCATCTGCGCCACGAGAGCCCATTCGGCGTTGCATTGAAGGCTGCGGATCAGTTCGCGCGGCGCGTGCGACAGGGTCGAGTCATCGAGGATCATCAGGTGCAGATTGAGGAAAGCGCCGAGCTCGGTCGGCGCACTGGCGGGGACGCTGCGGCGCAACTCCCGCAACTCGGCGCGCACGTTTTCCACCGCCACCGAGAAGCGCATCACCTCCAGCTCGACGTGCTCCGGCGCGATCGCGTAATGCGCCACCTCCAGCCGCGCGCTGGAGATGAGGTGCGCCTGGCCGATCGCGATGCCGCCGCCTGCGCCGGAGCCGTGGAGGGTAAAGCTCACTCGTCTTCCCCGAATTTTCCGGCAATCAGTTTCACGATCGCCTGCAGCGCTGCGTCGGCGTCGCTGCCGTCGCTTTCGATGCCGATCATGCTGCCCTTGCCGGCGGCGAGCATCATCACGCCCATGATGCTCTTGGCGTTGACGCGCCGGCCGTTGCGCGTGAGCCAGATCTCGCTCTGATACCCGCCCGCCAATTGCGTCAGCTTGGCCGCCGCGCGCGCGTGCAATCCCAGCTTGTTGACGATTTCAACCTCGGTTTGCGGCATTGCAGGCATCGTTATTCATGTGCACGACCCCCGCCTGCCCGCCGCTGATGACTTTGGCGGTAACGGCGGCGAGCGGTTCTTCGCGATAGGTCAGCGCGCGGATCAGCATCGGCAGGTTGACGCCGGAAATACCTTCGACCCTGCCCGGCACCAGCAGGCGCGTGGCGATATTGGAGGGCGTGGCGCCCAGGATATCGGTGAACACCAGCACGCCCTGGCCTTCGTCGAGTTGCTTTACCAACTCTTGCGCCTGCGGCAGGATGGCCTCCGGATCATCGTGCACGGTGACGCCGAGCTGGCGCACCAGCGGCGGGCGCTTGCTCAGCACATGGCTCGCGCAATGGATCAGGGCTTCGCCGAATGCCCCGTGGGAAACAATCAGGATTCCGATCATGACATTTACTCTGAAATTAGGTAACTGACGCCGGCCAGCCGTCGCTTCAGGCGGCGCACGCCTTCTCCAGCGCGTCGATGAATAAGCCGGCAACGTTGCAGCCGGTCTGCTCCCGGATTTCCTGAAAGCAGGTCGGGCTGGTGACGTTGACTTCGGTGAGGTAATCGCCGATCACGTCCAGCCCCACCAGCAACAGGCCGCGCCGCGCGAGCTCCGGGCCGAGCGCGCCGGCAATCTCCATGTCCCGCGCCGACAGCGGCTGCGCCACGCCGGTGCCGCCCGCCGCCAGATTGCCGCGCGACTCGCCCGGCTTGGGGATGCGCGCGAGGCAATAAGGCACCGGCTCGCCCGCGATCAGGAGAATGCGTTTGTCGCCGTCGCGTATTTCCGGGATATAGCGCTGCGCCATGATGGAGCGCGTGCCGTGCCGGGTCAGCGTCTCGACGATGACATTGCGATTGGGGTCGGCGTCGGTGACGCGAAACACCTGCGCTCCGCCCATGCCGTCCAGCGGTTTCACCACCACGTCGGCGTGCTCGTCGATGAAACCATGGATCTGCTTCTCCATGCGCGTCACCAGGGTCGGGGCGGTGAAGCGGGGAAACTCCGCGATCGCGAGCTTCTCGCTGTGGTCGCGCAGCGCGCGCGGATCGTTGAACACGCGGGCGCCCTCGCGGCCCGCGAGCTCCAGCAGCCAGGTGGCGGTCACGTACTCCATGTCGAAGGGCGGGTCCTTGCGCATCAGCACGGCGTCGAAGTCCGCGAGCGGGTCTTCCCGGGGCAGATCGATGTGGTACCAGCGCTCCTTGTCGCCGGTCAATTCGAGGCGGCACGATTCGCCGATGACGCGGCCGCGCTTCCACATCACGCCGTCCTGCATCAGCAGGTGCAGCTCGTGGCCGCGGCCGGCCGCCTCGACCATCATGGCGTAGGTCGTGTCCTTGTACGTTTTGATGCCGTCGAGCGGATCGAGGATTATCGCGAGCTTCATTCGGCGGGTTCAGTCTGTTCCAGTTCGGGCGCGGCGCGCGAGCCGAAGGACCATGCGTTTCCTCAGGCTCGCCGCCCAGTGTGGGATTCTAGCAGTGACTCAGGCCCGGGTGCTCGCTGCCGCGCGCCGGCGCCAGGTGGCAAGCGGCCAGAGCCAGACGATCAGCGTCAGGATCCCGAGTCCGGCGGCGATCGGCCGCTCGAAAAAGCCGAGCAGGCGCCCGTCGGATTTGATCATCGAGCTGATGAAATTCTCCTCCAGCATGGCGCCGAGGATCATGCCCAGGATCGCCGGCGCCACCGGATAGCCGTTCTCCTCCATGAAGTAGCCGCCCAAACCGAACACCAGGATGACCGTCACCGCGAACAGGCTGTTGTTGATCGCAAACGCGCCGACGACGCAAAACAGCAGGATCACGGGCATCAGGATGTTGCGCGGAATGTCGAGGATGCGCTTGGCCGCCTTGATCGCCGCCCAGCCGAACGGAATCATCAACAGATTGGCGAGGAAGAACACGATGAACACGGCGTAGATGTTGGCCGGATGGTCGATGAATATCGTCGGCCCCGGATTCATCCCCTTGATATAGAGCACGCCGATCACGATCGCGGTGATCGAGTCCCCCGGGATGCCGAACACCAGCGCCGGGATCCAGGCGCCGGCAAGCGCGCTGTTGTTGGCGGCGCCGGCCTCGACGATGCCCTCGATGTGGCCAGTGCCGAATTTCTCCGGCTCCTTCGAGAATTTCTTGCTCATGGCGTAGGACATCCAGGCGGCGATGTCCGCGCCCGCGCCCGGCAGCGCGCCGATCGCCGTGCCGAGCACGCTGCCGCGCAAGGTTTGCAGCGGATAGCGCTTGAGCAGGCCCCACATGCCGCGAAACACATTGCCGATCTGCTTCTGGAATAGTTGCGCCTCGCCCTGCTGCTCGACCGCGTAGCGCAGGATTTCGGAGACCGCGAACATGCCGATCATCATCGGAATCAGGCCGACCGAGCCGAGCAGCTCGATCGAGCCGAAGGTAAAGCGCGGATAGGCGGCCGGGTTGTCCAGGCCGATGGCCGAGATCAAGAGACCGAGGAGCAGCGACACCACGCCCTTGAGCGGGTCGCCGACGCTGATCATGACCGCCGAGGACAAGCCCAGCAGCACCAGCCAGAAATACTCGAAGGAGCTGAACTTGAGCGCGATTTCGGCGAGCGACGGGGCCGACAGGACGAGCACCACGGTGCCGAACAGGCCGCCGATGACCGAGAACACCAGGTCGGCGCCGAGCACCGTCTCGGCCTGGCCTTTGCGGGTCATGGCGTAGGATTCGTCGGTGTAGGCGGCCGACGCCGGCGTGCCGGGAATGCGCATGAGCGCGCCCGGAATGTCGCCCGAAAAAATCGCCATCGCGGTGGCGGTGACAATCGATGCGATGGCGGGCACCGGCGGCATGAAAAACGTGATCGGAACCAGCAGCGCGGTAGCCATGGTCGCGGTAAGTCCGGGGATCGCACCGACGACCAGCCCGAATACCGCCGACAGCAGAATGACGGAGAGGACGTAGGGCTGGAACACCAGCCCGAAGGCGGTCGCGATGTCAGCCACGCGCTACCATCCAGCCATGAAACCGAGGATGCCCCAGGGCAGCGGCACCCTGAGCAGCTTGTAGAACAACAAGTGGATCACCAGCGCCGCGACTGGCGCGACCACGACCGCAGGCAAAGGCCGCACACCGAGCTTCAGGAACAGCGCCAGCAGCAGCAGCGTACCGGTCACCATGAAGCCTAGGGGTTCGGCCGCGAAAATATAGAACAGCAGCGCGCCGCAGACGAGCGCAAAATTCGCGGCGAGCGCCGGCACGCGGGTCCAGGGCGCGAACTCGAACGCGGGCGCCTTCGCCCGCACCCCGCGCGCGAGCAGCAGCGCGCCGCAGGCGGCAAGCCCGGCCGCGATCATTCCGGGAAACAGCGCGGCACCGTATCGCTGGCCCGGCATGCCGGGAAAGCCGCTGACATAGATGCCGATGGCCGCGGCAAGGACGAGCAGCAGCCCGCCCATTACTGCGTCGCCTAATTTCAACGGCTCATTCCGGCAAGCACGCCGGGGCGGGTAACTGGCGGTAACCGCATCATCGCCTACGCTTTGCTAACCGCGTGTTGCGCCATCACTTGACGATGCCCACGGCTTTCATCGTGGCGCCGAGGTCGGCATTCGACTTCAGCATGAATTTGGCGAACTCCGCCGGCGGCAGGTAGATCACGCCGAAGCCGCGGCTGCTCATGAAGTCCTTGTACTCCTTGCTGTCGTAGACCTTCTTGATCGCCGCCGCAAGACGGTCGCGGGCCTCGGCCGGGATCCCTTTGGGAGCGACCATGCCGCGCCAGGCGGCCATGGTCCAGTCGCTGCCCGCGGCCTGTTTCAGCGTGGGCACATTGGGATACAGCCCCGCCGGGCGCGGGTCCATGATGGCAAGGCTCTTGACCTTCCCGGCATCGATGAGCGAACGCGCTTCGGGTAGCGAGCAGGGCACGATCTCCACGCCGCCCGCGACCATGTCCTGCAGGCCGGGCGCGGCGCCGTTCGAGGGCACCCATGGCACCGAGGCAGGATCGATTTTGAGGTCTTTCAGCATGCCCGCGATCGCCAGATGCCAGATGCCGCCCTGGCCGGTGCCGGAGGCCTTGAACTTGCCCGGGTTGGCTTTGATCGCGGCAAGCAGATCGCCCAGATTCTTGTATGGTGCGTCGGCGCGCACCTGCACGCCGGCCGGGTCGGCGTTGACCAGTCCCAGCGGGGTGTAGGAGGTGCTCGTGAGTTCGGTCAATCCCTGCCAGTGCATCATGCCGATTTCCACGGTGGCGAGGCCGATGGTGTAGCCGTCGGGAGTGCCCTGCGCGATGGCCGAGTGTCCCACCACGCCGGAGCCGCCGGTGCGGTTGACCACGTTCACCGGCTGGCCCAGTTCTTTTTCCAGCAGGCTGCCGAGGATGCGCGCGGTGGCGTCGGTGCCGCCGCCCGCGCCCCAGGGCACAATCAGGGTGATCGGCCGCTCCGGATAGGCGGCGAATGCGGATGATACAGCGAGTGCTGCGGCGAAGACGGTCCAGGCAAGGCGCGACGCGAGTTTGAGCATTTTTCCCTCCTCCAAGAATGTTCGTCGCCGGTACACGCGGTCAGTGGTGGCCGTTGTCCGGCTACAGATTAAAATTAACCAACAACTTACAAAGTGTGACCCCAGTCAGGCGCGGCTGTCAATAAATCAGAAAAAGGAAATGCCGGAACATGAAAAAGGCGGACCAGCCGCCTTTTTCATGTCCTGCCGGCTCAATCGCTATTTGGCCAGTCCGGCGAGGTAATCGACCGCCGCTTTGATGTCGGCGTCGCCAAGCGCCATATTGCCGCCATTGATGGGCATTGCGCCCTTGCCCTTGAGCGCGCTGGCGTAGAGCGCGTCCATGCCGGTTTTCAGGCGCGGCGCCCAGGCAGCCTTGTCGCCCGCCTTGGGCGCGCCGGCGATGCCGGCGCCGTGACAGGCAACGCAGGTGGAATCGTAGACGGCCTTGCCGTCGGGTTTGCCGGCGGCGCCGGCAGCGGCTGCAGTTTTCGCGGATGCCGGTTCGGCGGGCGGCTTGAACGCGGCTCCGGCCTGATTGGCGAGGTAGACCACCACGCGTTCCATCTCCAGGTCGCTCAAGTCGGCAACGCCGCCGCGCGGCGGCATTGCGCCCAGACCCTTGATGGCCGAAGCCACCAGCGTCTTCTGACCTTTCTTGAGGCGTGCCGCCCAATCGCCCTTGTCCCCGAACTTGGGCGCACCGGCCGCGCCGCTTGCATGGCAGGCGCTGCATGCCGTCTTATAGATATCTTCGCCGCTTCTCGGCCCCTTCGCCGCGCCGCCGGCGCTATCAGCGAACGCAAGCTCTCCCACCGGTTTCAGCCGCTTCGCCACGGCCTCGTAAGCCATGGCCGGGCTGTCCTTGTCGACGCTGCGAATATTGGCGACGAACTGCGACAGGAGCACGATAACAAGGATCGGCACCAGAAACGCCAGCGCGATCACAGTGATCAGCTGCTTCGGCGTCTTGATCGGGCTTTCATGCCCGCTGTCGTGCTCATTCTGGCTCATTGGCTTCCTAACTCTTTGCAAACGCGCGCATTATAGTCGCAAATCCCTTCCCCTTGAAAGCATGGGCTCATGGAGGAACGGGGCAAAAGCCGGTATACTTTGCCTCTCACGCGCCCGTAGCTCAGCTGGATAGAGTGTTGGTTTCCGAAGCCAAAGGTCACAGGTTCGACTCCTGTCGGGCGCGCCAAATCGCCGATCTCGATCACCGTTTCGGTGCCGCAAGGGGCTTGTTGATGTAGATCAATTGTGTCGCGGCTCGCTCGAATTAGCATCTCCGAACACCTAGCGCGAAGACGGGCATCTACGCCGACTGAAAAGCGGCGGGCGCAATAACCAGGAGCACAGCATGAGCGCCATCAGCCGTTACCCGGTACCCAGGCTCGAAGACCTGCCGCAGGACATCCGCGAGCGCATCGTCGCGGTGCAAGAGAAGGCGGGTTTCGTGCCCAACGTGTTCCTCACCCTCGCCCACCGCCCGGACGAGTTTCGCGCTTTCTTCGCCTACCATGACGCGCTGATGGAAAAAGCGAGCGGCCTCAGCAAGGCGGAGCGCGAGATGATCGTGGTCGCGACCTCCGGCGCCAATCAGTGTCAGTACTGCGTAGTGGCGCACGGCGCGATCCTGCGCATCCGCGCCAAGAACCCGCTGATCGCCGACCAGGTGGCGGTCAACTACCGCAAGGCCGACATCACGCCGAAGCAGCGCGCCATGCTCGACTTCGCGATGAAGATCGCGCTTGAGCCCTGGACCACAGGCGAGGCCGACTTCGAGGCCTTGCGCGGCCACGGCTTTTCCGACGAGGACATCTGGGACATCGGCGCGGTCGCGGCGTTCTTCGCGCTGTCCAACCGCATGGCCAACCTGATCAACATGCGTCCGAACGACGAGTTCTACACCATGGGCCGCGAGCGGCGCTAGCCGCACGCAGACGCAGATGCGGCTTCTGCTCGTCTGGCTGATCAACGCCTTGTCCCTGCTCGCGGTGCCCTACTTGCTGCCTTCGGTCAGCGTCGAGGGCTTCTACACCGCCCTGGTGACGGCGCTGGTGCTGGGCCTGGTCAATACCCTGATCCGGCCGCTGCTGCTGCTCGTCACCCTGCCCATCACCATCCTCACGCTCGGGCTGTTTACCCTGGTGATCAACGGGCTCTTGTTCTGGTTCGTGGCCTCGTTCGTGGAAGGTTTCCGCGTCGCCGGCTTCTGGTCCGCGTTCTGGGGCGCCATCGTCTACAGCCTGATTTCGTCCGTGGCAAGCTGGCTGCTGATACCGCGGCCGCGGCCGCAGCAGCCACCGCAGGAGCCGCCCGCCGACTATATCGATTCGACGTCTCGCCGGTTGTAGCAGCGGGGGGCTATCGCCGCGGCCGGTGCCGGGAGCCGCCGCCGCTCGGCTACAGCCTGGCGTCCATCGGCCCGGCCCGGTGTCACAGCAGCACGATGTCGAACTGCTCCTGGCTGTAGCTCGATTCGGCCTGAATCGACACCGGCTTGCCGATGAAGTCCTCGAGCATGGCGAGCGACTGCGATTCCTCCTCCAGGAACAGATCGATGACTACCTGCGCCGCGAGGATGCGGAACTCGCGCGCGCTGAACTGGCGCGATTCGCGCAGGATCTCGCGCAGGATTTCATAGCATACGGTGCGCGCGGCCTTGACCTCGCCCCTGCCGCCGCAGGTGGGGCAGGGCTCGCACAGCACGTGCGCCAGCGATTCGCGCGTGCGCTTGCGCGTCATTTCCACCAGGCCGAGCTGGGTAAAGCTGCTCACCGTCATGCGCGTGCGGTCGCGCGCCAGCGCCTTGTTGAATTCGGCCAGCACCGCGCTTCGGTGCTCCTCGTTTTCCATGTCGATGAAGTCGACGATGATGATGCCGCCTAGATTGCGCAGACGCAGCTGGCGCGCGATCACCTGCGCCGCCTCGAGGTTGGTCTTGAAAATGGTGTCGTCGAAATTGCGCACGCCGACGAAGCCGCCGGTGTTGACGTCGATGGTGGTCATCGCCTCGGTCTGGTCGATGATCAGGTAGCCGCCGGACTTGAGCTCGACCCGGCGCGCCAGCGCCTTCTCGATTTCATCCTCGACGTTGTACAGGTCGAACAGCGGCCGCTCGCCGGTATAGTGGTCGAGGCGCGCCAGCACGTTTTGCATGTAGTCGCGCGCGAACGCCTGCAGCCTGAGGAAGTTCTCGCGCGAATCGATGAGGATGCGATCGGTGTTCTCGTTGACGAAATCGCGCAGCACGCGCTGGGCGAGCGACAGATCCTGGTGCAGGAGCGCGGGCGCGGGCGCGGACAGGCTCTTCGCGCGCAGGTCCTGCCACAGCTTCCGCAGGTACTGGATGTCGTTCAGCAGTTCGGCGTCGCTGGCGGTTTCGGCCATGGTGCGGATGATGAAGCCGCCTTTTTCGTCGGCAGGCAGCATCTGCCGCAGCTTCTCCAGCAGCACCTGGCGCTCGCCTTCGTCCTCGATGCGTTGCGAGATGCCGATGTGCGAGTCCTGCGGCAGGTACACCAGTGTGCGCCCGGCGATGCTGACCTGGGTCGAGAGGCGCGCCCCCTTGGTGCCGATCGGATCCTTGACCACCTGCACCAGCAGCGGCTGGCCCTCGGCGAGGATTTTTTCGATCGGCTTCTGCGCCGCCTTTCCCGGCTCGCCGTTGCCATTGCCGCTCAGGCGCTCCTCCCAGATGTCGGCGACGTGCAGGAAGGCGGCGCGTTCCAGGCCGATCTCGACGAACGCCGACTGCATCCCCGGGAGCACGCGCGCCACCTTGCCCATGTAGATGTTGCCTACCAGTCCGCGGCTCGCGGAGCGCTCGATGTGCAGCTCCTGCGTGACGCCGCTATGTATTACGGCGACCCGGGTTTCCTGCGGGGTGACGTTGATCAAAATGTCTTCGCTCATGCGGGCATTCTACCGGATGGCGCCCGGCCTGCCCGGGTGTGCGCGCTCGTCGCTATGGGTCTCCCCCTTTGCAAAAGGGGAAACGGCGCGAAGCCGTCGCAATCGCTCAGGCTGACGGCATCAAGCCAAAGCTCTTCAGCAGTTGCGCTGTCTCATACAGCGGCAGCCCCATCACGCCCGAATAGCTGCCGCGGATCTCGGCGATGAACGCCCCGGCATGGCCCTGGATGCCGTAGGCGCCGGCCTTGTCCATGGGCTCGCCGGTCGCCACATAACGCTCGATCTCGGCGCGCTCGATCACGCGAAAGCGCACCGCGCTCGCCGACAGCAGCAACTCCATGCGGCCCTCGAATTTCAACGCCACCGCGGTGAGCACCTCGTGCTCACGGCCCGACAGGCGCGCAAGAAACCCGGCAGCCTCGGCCGCATCCGCCGGCGTGCCGAAGATTTCATCGCCGAGGCATACGGTGGTGTCCGCCGCCAGCACGCCGTGCGGCGGCAGCTTGCGCTGCAGGACGCGCGTCCAGCCGCTCTCCACCTTGTCGCGGCACATGCGCAGGACATAGTCGCGCGGGTTTTCCCGGGCAAGAGAATGCTCGTTCACGTCGGCGCCGCGCTCCGCCTTGATGCGCTGCATCAGCACTTCGTGATCGACGCCGATCTGGTACAGCAGCTCGCGCCGGCGCGGGCTGCGCGAGGCGAGGTAAATATACGATTTGCTGATCGGGATGTTCATTCGCGATGGTAGGGATGGCCGCCAATGATACTCGCCGCGCGATAGAGTTGTTCCGCCAGCAGCACCCGCGCCAGGCCGTGCGGCAGGGTGAGGCTGGATAGCCGCAGCTGCATGGCGGCGCTCTTTTTCAATGCAGCGTCCAGGCCGTCGGCGCCGCCGATCAGAAACGCCACCGGCCCGCCTTCCCGCATCCAGGCCTCCAGCTGCAGCGCGAGGCCGGTCGTGCTCAGATCCTTGCCGCGCTCATCCAGCGCGATCACGCGGGCGCCCTTGGGCAGTGCCGCGCGGATGCGCCCGGCCTCGGCCGCGAGCATCTGCGCCGCGGTTTTTCCGGAAGTGCGCGCCTCGGGCTTGATTTCGATCAGCTCCAGCGCAGTGCGCGGCGACATGCGCTTCGCGTATTCGCGGCAGCCCTCGACCACCCAGGACGGCATGCGCGTGCCGACGGCGACCACGACGAGTTTCATGGAGAGACAGCGGGCGTGTTCACCCGGCGGCCGGCTGCGATTCTGCCGCCTTCGCGCGCGCGCGCGGGCGTTTCGGTTCGGGCTGGTCCCATAGTTCTTCCAGGTTGTAGTACTGGCGGATGGTGGGCTGCATCACGTGCACGACGATGGCGCCGAGGTCCACCAGGACCCACTCGCCGGTCTGCTCCCCTTCCACCGAGAGCACATGGGCGCCGAGCACCTTCAACTTCTGCACCACATTGTCGGCGAGTGCCTTTACCTGGCGCGTCGAGTCGGCGCTGGCGATGATGATGCGCTCGAACAAGGGCGAGAGATGGGCGACTTTGAGCACGATGATATCGCGGCCCTTGATGTCTTCGAGTGCGGCCACCGCCGCTTTTTCCATTTTGCGGATATCCATCAGGGTTTGAGCGTCTCCTTTCGGTATAAATGCTGTGACTGAATATAAGCGAGAACTGCGGCGGGGAGCAAATGGCGTATGTCCTCCCCGGCGGCAAGCTGTGCGCGGACGGCCGATGACGAGATGTCGACCGGCGGCATGTCGAAGCTCGCGATCCTGCCCGCCGCGCTGGCGGCGAGCTGTTCGCCCCGCGCCGAGCGGCGCGCGATTTCGGCCGAGAGTTCGGGCGCCGGCCCGCCGTCGCTGGGGAGATGGCCGGGGCGGCTGGCGTGGGCGATGTGCGCCAGGTCGAACAGCTCGCGCCAGCGCAGCCAGGTCGGCAGGCTGAGGAAAGAATCGCTGCCCAGGAGCAGCACCAGCGGCTGCTCGCTCCCGAGCTGCGCGCGCAGCCGGGTGAGCGTGTGCACGGTGTAGGTGGGCTCGCTCCTGTCGAGTTCGCCAGCGTCGATGCGATAGCGCGGATTGCCCGCGGTGGCGAGCGTGAGCATCGCCAGCCGGTCGCGCGCGCTCGCGGCGGGCGGCGCACGATGCCCGGGACTGCCCGAGGGCAGCCACAGGACTTCGCTCAAGGGCAGTCCGGCGAGCGCCGCTTGGGCGAGCGCGACATGGCCCAGGTGAACCGGATCGAAGGTGCCGCCGAGGATGCCGATGGCGTTCAAGGTTTGCGCGCGGCGCCGACGGGCAGATCGGCGATGCGCCGCATTTCCGGCTCATCGAATACGCTGGGGTCTTCGACATAACCGAGCAGCATGTCGGTGGCGTCCAGCCCCCAGAACAGCTCCCCGGATTTTACGCCGCTCGCGCCAGGACGCTCGCGCAGGGCGTCGAAGGTCGGCACTCCGTACACGCCGCGATCGATCGCCTGGCGGCCGTTCGCGGCGAGCGCGTCTTTCACCCGCTGCTCCGCGATCAGGGCATCGGCAGCGGCAGCGCTGAGGCCGAGCCGCTCGGTGAGCGCCGGCCACTCGTCATTCACCGAGCGGCCTTCCTTCCAGATGAATTCGAAAATGGTTTTAATCGCCTCGTAGCGGCAATCGAGCGCGATCGCCAGGCGCAGCGCGTGGATCGGATTGAACGGATGCGCCGGCGGATAGGTCATCGTGATGCCGTGCTGGCCGGCCTGCCAGTAGGTGTAGCGATAAGTCTGCAAGCGCTTCGCCGGTATCTCCGCCGGCCCCTTGCCGCCCCAGTGGTTCAGCAGCCCGGCGAACAGCACCGGACGCAACTCGGCCGTCTGCATCAGCTCGGGGTAAGCCTCGAACTGCAGGTACGAGTAGGGCGAAACGAAGTCGAAATACCAGATGAGCCGCATTACGTCCGAATCTGCCCGTCGCCGAACACGACGTATTTCTGCGAGGTGAGGCCTTCCAGGCCGACCGGCCCGCGCGCGTGCAGCTTGTCGGTGGAAATGCCCACTTCCGCGCCCAGGCCGTACTCGAAGCCGTCGGCAAAGCGCGTCGAGGCGTTGACCATCACCGAGCTCGAATCGACCTCGCGCAGAAATCTTTGCGCTCTTTCCCGATCCTCGGTGACGATGGCGTCGGTGTGCGCCGAGCCGTACTTGGCGATGTGGTCCATCGCCTGGTCCATGTCCTTCACCACGCGCACCGCCAGGATGGGCGCGAGATATTCCGCGTACCAGTCGTCCTCGCTCGCGGGCACGATCGCGGGCACGATTTTCCGCGCCGCCTCGTCGCCGCGCAGCTCCACGCCCTTGTCGAAATAGATCTGCGCCAGCGGCGGCAGCACCTTGGCCGCCACCGCCTCGGCGACGAGCAGCGTTTCCATGGTGTTGCAGGTGCCGTAGCGCTGCGTCTTGGCGTTGTCGGCGATGCGTATCGCCTTGTCCAAATCCGCGCGATCGTCGATATACACGTGGCAGACGCCATCGAGGTGCTTGATCATCGGGATGCGCGATTCGGCCATGACACGCTCGATCAGGCCCTTGCCGCCGCGCGGCACGATGATGTCGACGTACCGGTTCATGCCAAGCAGTTCGCCCACCGCGGCGCGGTCGGTGGTCGCGATCACCTGGATCGCCGTGCGCGGCAGCCCGGCCGCATCCAGGCCCTCGTGCATGCACGCGGCGATCGCGCGGTTGCAGCGCAGCGCCTCGCTGCCGCCGCGCAGGATGGCGGCGTTGCCCGACTTGAGGCACAGCCCCGCCGCGTCGGCGGTGACGTTGGGGCGCGACTCGTAAATGATGCCGATCACGCCTAGCGGCACGCGCATGCGGCCGACGCGGATGCCGCTCGGGCGCTCGCGCAGCTCGGTGACGGCGCCGACCGGATCGGGCAGGCGCGCGATTTGCTCCAGGCCCTCGGCCATGGCTTCGACGCCGGCGGGAGTGAGCGCGAGCCGGTCGAGCAGCGCCGGCTCCAGGCCGCTCGCGCGCGCCTCGGCCACGTCTTCGGCGTTGGCGGCAAGCAGCCGTGCCGCGTCGCGCCGTATCGCGGCGGCGGCGGCGACGAGCGCGCGGTCCTTGGTCGCGCTGTCGGCGCGCGCGAGCACGCGCGAAGCCACGCGCGCCTGTTCGCCCACCTGGCGCATGTAGAGCTTGATGTCCCTGATTTCGGCAACTGCGTTCATGGGCGCGATTTTACCCCTCTACGCCGTTCAAGTCTTAGGCGGAGGGGACCGCGGTCTGACCCACATTGCGATCAGCCGACCACCGTAACCACAATCCTCCGCGCCTGCGCGCTTGTGCGGTGCTCCCACAGATAAATTCCCTGCCAGGTGCCGAGCAGCAACTCGCCGTTGCCGACCGGCACGCTCACCGAGCTTCCGGCGAGCACGCTGCGCGCATGCGCGGCCATGTCGTCGTCGCCTTCGGTGTCGTGGCGGTAGGCCGGGTCGGCGTCCGGAGTCCAGCGCATGGCCAGAATTTCGAGATCGCGGCGCACCGACGGGTCGGCGTTCTCGGTAATCATCACCGAGCAGCTCGTATGCTGAACGAACACCTGCGCAATGCCGGTTGCGATCCTCGCTGCGCGCACGAGGCGCGCCACTTCGGCGGTGATCTCGGTCGTGCCGCGGCCGCTGGTGTGAATCTCAAAGGTCTGCTGGTAGCCCATGTCTGTCCCGGTTCTCCGTTCTAGAGGCGATCGAGCAGCACCTTTGCCGGGGTTTCCGACACCACCGGCGTGAACTGCATCGTCGCCCGAGCCGCGCCGACGAAAATCCGGCGCACGGATTCAATGCACGCATCATAGCCGAATGGCGGACTATATGAGCCGGCCTGCAAAGTCATCTGCCAGGCGAAGAAAAGGGGCGGGAATCCAGAGAATCACAAGAGATCTTGCTAATTTTGACGACGCGACATGAAATTGACTTTCGATCGCTAAAGCTAGACCGAACTCGCTTGGCTGAAGTCGAATGCGAATTGCCCAGATCTTCTTCAGCTTCAGTGGTGGTTTGTGTCCGACAAGTTTGCTTTTATTCCAAGGAATGCGTTGGCGATCGTTTTCCGACGCCGGAGCGGGCGCTCAGCGCAGGCGAAAACGCACCGGCAACAAAGCTTCGCGCGGCACGCTGTTGGGCAGCGCCCGCAGCGTTCTGGCGGCGCGCACGGCGGCATTGTCGAGCAGCGCATACCCGCTGCTTGCCTCCAGCCTGGCGGCGATGGCGTTGCCCGACGCGTCCAGAAACAGCAGCACCAGCACCTGGCCTTCCAGGCCGCGCGCAATGGCCTCGGGCGGATAGAGTAGTTCCCGGGCGATTTGTGCGTTGGCCCGCCGCGCCGGCTGGACCCGCGTCGGCGGTGGCGCAGCGGTCTGCGGCGATTCGTCCAGGAAAAGCGGCGGCTGCAGCCTCGCCAACGCCTCGCGCGACCGCGGCGTGACGTCGAGCTGCACCCCGATCGGCCCAACGGCGCTGCGCACAGGCGCGGCCAGCCAGCCGCCCGCAGCGAGCAGGAGCGCATGCAGCAGGAGGGACAAGGCCAAGGCCTTGCCGAGGGCGGGTTCAATGGCGCGCATGCGGGCTGGCAGGAAGAGCGGTTTCGTCCGACAATAATCGCCCCGGCCAGGCAATTGTTGCAAGGGAAAAATACGCAGATGACAAGGAAAGCATGAAACAGACGCCCCGGGTACTGCTGGCAACGGTCCTGGCCGTGCTGGCACTGGCGCAACCGGCTCGCGCGCAACTGCCCGATCCGGTGCGTTTCGGCGTGCGCATGGAGTACGGCGACATCGCCCAGGCGCGCGAGTGGCTGGAGGCCGGCCTCCAGCCGGACTTCGTCGCCGACCGCATCGGCACCGGACTGATGATCGCCGCCTGGGAAGGCAACATCCCGCTGATGGGACTGTTCGTCGCGCGCGGCGCGGATGTCAACAAGACCAACGCGGCCGGTGAGCAGGCGCTGCTGCACGCGGCCTGGCGCGGAAATCTGGAAGCGGTGAAATGGCTGCTGGCGCACGGCGCGCAGGTCAATCGCGAGCCGCTGCAGTGGACCGCCCTGCACTACGCCGTGTTCGCGGGTCACGAAGAAATTGCCCTATACCTGATCGGGCGCGGCGCCGACATCAACGCGCGCAGCAGCAACGGCTCCAGCGTGCTGATGATGGCGGTCTACGAAGGACGCGAAGAACTGGCGCGCAAGCTGGTCGGGCTCGGCGCGGACCGGAGCATTAGGAACGACCGTGGCGATGGCGCGCTGGAATGGGCGATGAAACACAAGCACCTGGGAATCGCGCGCCTGGTGAGCGACCCGCAGCAATTCGCCACGGCCGCCAGTCTGCCCAAGCAGCACTGGGGCGAGCCGGTGCGTTCGGTATCGGCCGCTCAGACACAGGCGCCCGCCGCCTCCGAGAAAATCGAGCAGCTGCTCAGCATCCGCAACATTCTGGCGGCCCGGGGACCGACGAACTCCGTGGACAAGCTCGACCGCCGGATTGCCGCCCTGCGGGCCAAGCCCCAACTGGACAAACGGCCCGCCGCCATCCTCGAAATCAGCGCCAGTCGAAGGGCACCGCACGAACAGAAAGCCAGACTGATCACCGAGCCCGGAGCGAAGTAGCCAGACGCGGGGCTGACGACCGGCTCGGCTCTGCTGCTCGCCAGAGTCTGCTTTTGGCCGTTACGGAAAGCTTTCCATAACGACCAATAGCGCATCGTCGCCGACCATCTCGGCAAACCGGGGTTTTTCCCCTCGCCCCGCTTGCGGGGAGAGGGCTAGGTGCTAGACGACGTGCATGTCGGTCTTGTCGCCCGTGTCCTTTGGTTGCCGGCCGCCGGGCTCGAGCTTGATGCGCAGACGCACGTCGTTGTGCGAATCGGCGAAGCGCAGCGCGTCCTCGTAGCTGATGACGTGCGCCTGGTAGAGGTCGAACAGCGCCTTGTCGAAGGTCTGCATGCCGAGCTCGACCGATCGGGTCATCAGCTCCTTGATGCCGTGCACCTCGCCTTTGAAGATGAGGTCCTTGATCAGCGGCGAGTCGAGCATGATCTCGAACGCGGCGACGCGCCCCTTGCCGGCCTCGCGCGGCACCAGGCGCTGCGACAGGAACGCGCGCACGTTGAGCGACAGGTCCATCAGCAGTTGCTGGCGGCGGTCGTCGGGAAAGAAGTTGATGATGCGCTCGAGCGCCTGGTTCGCACTGTTCGCATGCAGCGTGGCGAAGCACAGGTGCCCGGTCTCGGCGAACGCGATGGCGTGCTCCATGGTCTCGCGGTCGCGGATCTCCCCGATCAGGATGACGTCGGGCGCCTGCCGCAGCGTGTTCTTCAGCGCCGCCTCCCATGACTCGGTCGTGACGCCCACCTCGCGCTGGGTGACGATGCAGTTGCGGTGCTGGTGCACGAATTCCACCGGGTCTTCGATGGTGATGATATGGCCGCGGCTGTGTTCATTGCGGTAGCCGATCATGGCCGCGAGGCTGGTTGATTTGCCGGAGCCCGTGCCGCCCACCACCATGACCAGGCCGCGCTCCGACATCGCCACGTCGCGCAGTATCGGCGGCAGGCCGAGTTCGTCCAGGGTCGGTATCTTCGTGTTGATGGTCCGCAGCACCAGCCCGACACCGTTCTGGTCCACGTAGGCGCTGGCCCGGAAACGGCCGATGCCGGCCGGCGCGAGCGCGAAGTTGCACTCCTTGGTCGCCTCGAACGACGCGAGCTGCTTGTCGTTCATCAGCGCCCGGGCAAAAGTCTTGGTATGCGCCTCGGTGAGCACATGGTCGGAGATGGGCGTCACCTGGCCGTCGATCTTCAATGCCGGCGGGAAACCGACGCTGATGAAGAGATCGGAAGCCTTGCGGCTGACCATCGTCTTCAGCATGTTGTGGATCACTTCGATCGGGTTTTCGTCGGACATGGGCCTTGGCCTCCGATTGGCGGGTAGCCAGATGTATACGGTCCCGGCTATGCCGCTTGCAGCATGAACTCGATCTTCACTGCCTCGAACGGAAACACAATGCCTCCGCCCTCCGCGCGGTCAAGCACGCCGGCGTTCAGCAGCGCTGTCACGTCGCCGTGCACCGCCTTGACGTCACGCCGGACGCGCCGGGCCGCCTCACGGATTGACACCGGGCCAGCCCCGCATAGCGCCTTGAGCAACTCCCAACGCTTGGCGGTCAGAACCTGCCACAGCAACTCTGGAGTGGCGAAGCTGACACGCGCTGACTTCTCAGGCTTGCCTTTATTCCATACACGCACGAAATCCGCCATCGAATCGGCGGGGGTGCGCACATCAAGAATTACGGTTTTCACGGTTCCACCTCGAAATGTCACGTTGGAAGTCGGCGATCAGCTGCTCTGGCGTCGTGAATGCGTAGGCACTCTCCTTGCCGCCGAAATGCCGGTGGTCACCGTTGCCATCCTCGTTGTCGTACCGCAGCATGCACACCCCGCTCACTATATACGCCAATCTGTACTTGAGTCGATGCGCTGACCCCGCAAGCGACTTCGGGACTTGCCACAGCGCCAACTCGGCGAATGCTGTGTCAGCGCAGATTATGCGCGTGCGAATAAGCTCAACAGCCTTCATGTTGGAGAATATACCAACACGTGCAAGCGTTGTCAATTACTCCAACGCTCGTGCGCCAGCACCTGAGGCCGAACGGGCAGTCGAAAGAACGCCTCCTCTCCCCGTTTGCGGGGAGGGTCAGACCGAGGGGAAGCGCGCCAGATCCGGCCGCAACCTGCTAAAGCCGCTCTCGTCCTGGTAGGCCTTGCCGATGTCCAGAACCCGGCGCTCCGCAAACGGCTTGCCGATGATCTGGATGCCGAGCGGCAAGCCCTGGTGCAGCCCCGCCGGCAGCGCGAGCGATGTAAGGCCGAGGTAATTCACCGGGCGCGTGAAATAGCTGGGCACGGGCGAGGCTTCGTCGATCTCGTCCAGCGGCGGCGCCGGCACGGCGACCGTCGGCAACAGGATCGCGTCGAAGCGCCGGAACCATTCGCTGAAAGTTCGCCGCCGCTCCGCCATGGTCCGCAGCGTTTCGGCATATTCGGCGGGCGCAAGGTTGCGCGCATTGAGTATGCGCGCGCGCACCGCGTCGCCGATCGGCTGGTTCAGGTCCTCGATGTGGTTCCGGTACAGCGCAAAGGCTTCGGATGCGATGATAGCTCCCACGTGCCGCGCCAGCTCGAAATACCAATCCGGCAGGCGCACCGGCACCATCTCGGCGCCGAGCTTCGCCAGCACTTTGGCCGCGCCCGTCCAGGCTTCGAGCACCGCCGGGTGCATGAAGTCCGGGAACTGCGCGCGCTCGGGCAGCGCGATGCGGAGATGGCGCAGACCATCGGCCGCGAATTGCGCCGGCAGGTCGAGCGCGGGCTGCGCGAGCGTCGCCGGATCGCGCGCATCCGGCCCGGCGAGCGCGCGCAACAGCTCGGCGCAATCCTCCACCGAGCGCGCCAGCGGCCCGATCGAATCCAGCGTCCAGCTGAGCAATCCGGTGCCGTGCAGGCTGATGCGGCCATAGGTGACCTTCAAGCCGACCAGGCCGTTGAAGGCCGAGGGAATGCGCACCGAGCCGCCGGTGTCGCTGCCGATGCCCGCCGGCGCGAGCCCGGCCGCGACCGCGACCGCGGTGCCGCTGGAGGACCCGCCGGGCACGCGCTGACGCGCGCTGTCCCACGGATTCCACGGCGCCCCCATCAGGGGATTCGTGCCCCAGGCGCCGAAAGCGAACTCGACCATGTGCGTCTTCCCGAGCGGGATCATGCCCGCGGCAAGCAGGCGCTCGACCGTGGCCGAGGTCGCAGTCGCGCGGCGATCCGCCCACATGCGCGAGCCGATCGTGCCGATGCGGCCGCCGATATCGCACAGATCCTTGAGGCAGATCGGCAGCCCGTGCAGGGGGCCGAGCGGCAGGCCCGCCGCGCGCGCGCGGTCGGCGCCGTCCGCAAGCTGCCGCGCCTCGCCCGCATAGACCTCGACATAGGCGTGCAAATTGCCGTCCAGCCGCCCGATGCGCGCGAGATGAGCGTCGACGATCTCCCGGCTCGAGCATTGGCCTTGGCGCAGCAATTCGGCCTGCTCGGCGAGCGTCAGATTTGTGAGTTCCATTATTTTCCTTTCGGCAGAAGACTGCATTGACCAGCGCCGATTCTAGCAGCGGCACCAGCAGAGTGCGTGCGCAGGGCGGCGCTTGGGGGGCGTGTGGCCATGGCGGAAGTCTCCTCGAAGACTTGCCAATTTTAGCACTCGCGTGCAGCGGAAAGGCAGGCAGCGACTGAGGGACGGTAGCCTTAATGTTGGAGAATGTGGGGAACGCTGCCCCTCGCTTGCAGCGCGATCGCCGCCTCCGCATTGCCTTCCGCGGTTTACCCGAGTAGCGTTGTGCTTGCGGGTCCGCGTGCTACTGCAACGGCGCGGGACAACCGCAGCGGGGCACGGTCGCTCATATCGGATTCTATGCATCAAGCCAGGGATGTGCCGGATCGCTACGCAACGCCACCATAACGGAGACAAGACCATGAAAACCGCAAAGCTGCTGGCCGCGCTCGCCTGCGCGGCGTCCGTGCTGCTCGCGCAGTGCGCGTTCGCGCAGACCTTCCCGAGCAAGCCGATTCGTCTGGTGATGCCGTATCCCCCGGGCGGCAGCTCGGACATTCTCGCGCGGCCGATCGCCAACGAGATGTCGAAGAGCCTGGGCCAGCCGGTGCTGATCGAATACAAGCCGGGTGCGGGCTCGACCATAGGCGCGGACTTCATCGCCAAGTCGGCGCCCGACGGCCACACCCTGGTGATGCTGCTGACCGCGCATGCGATTAACGCCACGCTGGTGCCGAACCTGCCCTACGACACGGTGAAGGATTTCACCTCCATCACGCTGGCCGCGACGCTGCCGCTGGTCGTGGTGGTGAACGCACAGTCGAACATCCGCACGCTGCAGGAACTGATCGCCGCGGCCAAGGCCAGCCCCGGCAAGCTGAATTACGGCTCGGCCGGCGCCGGCAATACCAGCCACCTGGCGGTCGAATACTTCAAGTCCGTGGTCGGCGTGGACATCGTGCATGTGCCCTACAAAGGCAGCGGGCCCGCGATCGCCGGGCTGCTGGGGCGCGAAGTCGACCTCATATTCGACAGCCTGTCGTCTTCGCTGGCGCAAATCCAGGCCGGCAAGTTCCGCGCGATCGGGGTGTCGACGGCCAAGCGCTCGCACGTGCTGCCGCAGGTGCCGACGATCCAGGAATCGGGCGTGCCCGGCTTCGATATCTCGGCCTGGTACGGCATCTTCGCCGCGGCCAACACGCCGGCGCCCATCGTGCAGAAGCTGAACGCGGAGTTCATCAAGGCCATGGCCGTGCCCGAAGCGAGGCAGCGGATCGAGGGCTACGGCTACCAGATCATCGGCTCCACGCCGGCGCAGCTCGACGCGCACGTGAAGAGCGAGATCGCGCGCTGGGGCAAGGTGGTCAGGGATTCGGGCGCGCAAGCGAACTGAGGCGCGATGCGCACGAGGTGATCCGGTAACAGGGTGTTGAAAAAGGGGGTCTGACCCCGGACGGGCTCATGTCTGGCGCGGTGCCTGTTACGCAAAAGTTTAACTTTCCCGCGCGCCAGTCCCCGCCTCAGAAATACGCCTGGCCGCGGCGCACGGGCGGCGTCCAGTCGCCCTCCGACCACGGCCCGTCGCCGTTTTCCCTCACGTACAGGATGCGCCCGCGCTTCTTCGGCACCCGTTGCCCGTGAACAGCATCTTCAGCCAGTCGAACACGTAATCGTGGCAGTCCATGCCGCCGAGGTTGGAAATGCCCCAGAGCGGGTGATACTGGTTTTCCATCACCCACATTTCCTTGGGCACCCTGAGGTCCCCGAATGCCTCGAGCGCATCCTCCAGCGGGCACAGCGGATCGAATTCGCCCGTGACCAGCAGCGCCGGGCAGGTGACCTGGGGTCGAGAGTGCCGCGCACCGTCATGCCCTTCGCGACCTCCTCGTCGAACTTGGCCTCGTCGGAATAGCCCGCGATGTACATGAACATCTGTTTGAAGCGCGGCGAGGACTGCGTGAAGATGGTATTGTTCGGGTTGAAGCAGGCCACCGAGCTCACCACGGCCGCCGCCCGGTGGTCGTAGCTCGACAGGCGCAGCGACCAGTAGCTGCCCATGCTGATGCCGTAGATGGCGATCTTCCTCTTTTCGACCTCCGGGCGCTGCATCAGGTAGCTGATCACGGCCGCGCCGGCGCGCTCGTAGTTGTCGCCCACCGCGCGGATCTTCTGCATATTCGAGTTGCCCTGCCCCGGGCCATCCATCGCCAGCACGTGGAAGCCGCGCGAGAGCGCGATGTTGTGGTAGCCCTTGGGAAAGACCTCTTTCGTCTGGTCCATGCCCGGCACATAGATCACCACCGGCGCGCGGCGCCGGTCGGGCAGCAGGTGCATGAGGCAGGAGATCGTGTTGCCATCGTCGAACAGAAGCTCGACGCGCTCGATGGGATAGGCGGCCACCTCGGCGCGGCGGTCCACCATCTCGGAGAGCTTGCGGTACAGCTGTTTCTTCACCGGATGGTTGTCGAAGTAGATGGGGTGCTGCGCCATGCGGTAGCCCTCGATGGCGTGGTCGTAGTGATAGGTGGCCACTTCGCGCGCGCCCTGGGCGTGCGCCCGCCGCGCCAGCCGCTCGTGGCGCTCGGCGGCTTCGCGCCAGACCTTGAGCAGCATGCGGTAGTTGCGCGCGCGCTTGCCCGGGGGCACCTCCATGTCGTCGCGCTCAAAGTTCTGCACGCGCCCGCGCATGTTGAGCGCGAGGTCGAGCATCCATTGCTGGTCGTCACGTTGCGTTCTGAGCTTGCGGATCACAGCGCCTCCTGATGAAACGATGGTTGAGTCGATAATGCCCGACCGAGCGCCCGCGTTCAGCCCGGGAGTTCGGAGGCCATCAGTGCCGGCTGGACATGCCCGACCTCGGCATTGGAAAAACTGAGTTCGATTTTCACGCCGTTCGGGTCCGGAAAAAAGAGCTGAAAAAGTCCCTGGTCGTTCACCATGCGCTGCCTGAACTCGATATTGTGGCGAGCGAGATGCTCCATCATCTCGGAAAGCCCAGTGCAGCGGAATGCCAGATGGTCGATCACGCCGCTGCCGCTCACGGCATCCGACTGCTGGCCCAGATATTTTTTTCGGTTCTCGCTGGTGTTCGCCCCGCCGGCCGTCACGTGGATCACGTCGCGGTCGCCGAGGTAAAGCCAGATCACCGGAAACTTGAAGTCCGGTGAGGGTCCGACATGCATGCCGAGCACGCGGGTGTAGAAGTCCCGCGTCCCTTCCATATCCGAGGTCTGGATCAGAACATGTTCGAGGTGACTGAGTGGCATCGCGCTCCCCTTCGACGATCAGCTGTCATTGGTGTCGCCAAACTGCTCCAGTTCGGCTAATAGGCTTTCGAATGCTTCGTCCATTGATATCCTCTGACGCCCAGCGTCGGATTTTAACCGCCGCCGAAGGCGGCCGCCTCCAATGATGAATTAGATTCCGATGATTTCATTTAGACCCTCGACAACCTGCGCCAGCTCTTCCGGCGCGGAGCGACCGAGTTTCGTGCCTATGCGCTCAACGGATAGCGTTCGAATCTGGCTGATCTTGACCCACGAACGCTTAGGTAGCTTCGGAGATTTTAGTTCGTGTGTGAGAGGAAATCCGGCACGCTGAGGTTGGCTGGTCAGCGCGACCGCGATGACTGTACCGGAGCGCTCGTTGAACACGTCGTGGCTGAGGATCAGTACCGGGCGCAAGCCAGCCTGTTCGCGGCCGCGTATGGGGTTAAGATCGGCCCAACGAATTTCGCCTCTCAGTATTCGGGCCACGATTCAAGCTCCTGGCCCAGGCCTTCCTCGGCGAGCGCTTTCTCGAACTTCGGATCGAGCTTGGCGCACTCCGATGCAAGGCGACCACGCTCCATGCGCGCAAGCTTCTCGCTCACAGCTGCCTGAATCGCGCGACTGCGATTGGGAAAAATGCTCTTTGAAACCAAACCGTCAACGCGGATTAGAGTTTCACGGTCGATGGTAATCGCCACTTTTACGCTACTCATGTTGCGTCTCCGTAGTATGACAATTGATCATACCACGACCAATAGGGACAAGGAATCTAACAACGCCACGCATAACCGGCTGCCGCAATTTTTTGCGGCTGTAACGGATATGAATAGCCGCCAGCGCTTACAATCGGGCACATGGACCCTGTCATTCTCATCAAAGCGCTGATACTCGGGGTGGTCGAAGGCCTCACCGAATTCCTGCCGGTGTCGAGCACCGGTCACCTCATTCTGGTTGGCGACCTGCTCGATTTCAACGACGACAAGGGCAAGCTGTTCGAGATCGTGATCCAGTGCGGGGCGATACTGGCGGTGTGCTGGGAATATCGGGTCAGGCTCGGGGCCGTGATCTCGGGTCTGGGCTCGAAGCGCGAGGCGCAGCGCTTCGCGCTCAATCTTGCCATCGCCTTCATGCCGCTCGCGGTGCTGGGCCTGGCGTTCGGAAAAGCGATCAAGGCGCAGCTATTCCAGCCAGTGCCGGTGGCGCTGGCTTTCATCGTCGGCGGTTTCATCATCCTATGGGCGGAAAAGCGCGAGCACACGGTGCGCGTGCGCGAGGTCGAGGACTTGAGTTGGAGCGATGCCCTCAAGCTGGGCATCGCCCAGGCGTTTGCGCTGATACCCGGGACCTCGCGCTCCGGCGCCACCATCATCGGCGGCCTGCTGTTCGGCCTGTCGCGCAAGGCGGCGACCGAGTTCTCGTTTTTCCTTGCCATCCCGACGCTGTTCGCCGCCTCCGCCTACCAGTTGTACAAGGAGCGCTCGCTGCTCGCATTCGACGATTTGGGCATGTGGACGGTCGGTTTTGTCTCCGCATTCGTTTCCGCCTTCCTGTGCGTGCGCTGGCTGCTGCGCTACATTGCCAGCCACGACTTCACCCCCTTTGCCTGGTACCGCATCGCGTTCGGGCTGGTGGTACTGGCGACGGCCTACAGCGGCCTGGTGAACTGGTCGGCGGGCTGACCCGCATCACCGCCAGCGCAGCCTGCTCCGCACACGAGTGAAGAATCCGGGCGCGAGCAACAGCGCCAGGACCATCTCGAGCGCGCCCCCGATCCAGCGCGCGCGCGCTCGCGCGCGGCTGCGCACTTCGCGCATGACAAATTCCTCGCCCCGCCGCATCTCGTTATAGGATTTGATGAACGAGGAGAGGCGGGCCAATTCGTAGTCGTCCAGCGGCTTACTATCAAAACGGCTGCGCGCCTCGCGCTCGTTCAATTGCTCGGCTGCGCGCTGATAGCGGTCGGCATAGGCGGCCGCGTCCCGATACAGCCCATCTTCAGACGCGTTCATGTAGAGACCCCGCAGCGCCGGCAGCGCGAGTTCGGCGGCATCCAGGAGCGGTTGATCCGCGCGCGGCGCAAGCATCAACCCGGCGGCAGAAGCGAACAAAGCGAGCGCTGCGCACCAGCGCGCGACGCTGAGCATGTGCCGCGCGGTCCGGGCGTGCCCGCCGCCGCGCGCAAACGGATGCGCAATGCCAGCGAGCGCCAGTGCGAGCCCGAACGCGCATACGATCGTCGCCCCGGTGGGCAGGTCCCAGGCGTAGGATGCGGCGAGGCCCACGGCGCTCGCCGCGGCACCGCAGATCCAGCCGATCAACAGTTGCCGCGACAGCCGCTCGGCGTAGAGCACGCCGATGGCGGCGGGAATAATGAGAAAGGAAAATACCAGCAGCACGCCGGCGAGCGCGACCGAACTTGTGACCACCAGGCCGAAGCTCGCGTAGAACACGAACTCCCAGCGCCAGTCCGAGCCAGTTGTCGCGAGCAGGCTGTTGCGCAAAAGCCAGTGCGCGACCGCGACGGTCAGATACAGCGGCGCGATCAGCGCGAGATCGCCCCAACCGACGGTGAGGATGGTTCCGGTAAGGATTTGCTTAAGATGCTCGGCGCCCTGCGGCGCCCGATCGATGAGCAGGATTGCCGCGGCTGCGGCAACCACGTAAATGACGCCGATCAGCGCTTCCTGCGGAATGCGACCCGACCAGGCACGCGTAAATGCAAGCAGCAGCGCGGCGAGCAGGGTGAAGCCGAACGAATAGGCGTAGGTCGCGGCGCCGAGTGCGGGGTGGCCGAGCATGAATGCGACCGTCGCGCCCAGCGCGGCCATCTGGGCCAGTGCGAGATCGACGAAGATGACATTGCGGCGCAGCACCTGGATGCCGAGATAAGCATGGATGCCCACCAGGCACAGCGCCGCGACAAACGGCAGCGCAAGCAGGGCAATCGCGTCGCTCATGGATTGCGACGCCGCGAGAAACCCGCCGCCAGCGCCTTGACGTTGTAGTCGATGAGCCCGATGTAGTCGCGCGCGTCCGGCACCGCGCCGACCGACGCCGCGAGTACTACGACTGCGGCTCCGGAGCGGCTGGCGAGGAACTCGGTATTCTTGGCGGGTTCGTGTGGCTGACGCACGATGATGGCGATATCCTTTTCACGCATGGTCCGCGCGAGACCTGCCAGATGCGCCGGGCTGGGCGGCACGCCGGGCTTGATCTCGATGAAACCGGCGAGATTGAGGCGGAAGCGGCGCGCCAGGTAAGCCCAGTTGTTATGGTACGCGATCAGCGCTTGCCCCTGGTAGGGTGCGAGCGCCTGCTGCCACTCGCGCCGCTTCGCCTCGAGACGATCGAGAAAGACGATGCGCCGGCGTTCGTAGTGCTTTGCCCCCGGCGGATCGAGCCGGGCCAGCGCCTCGAGGAGATTTCCGGTTACGATCTCGGCGTTGGCAGGATCCAACCAGTAGTGGGGATTACCGCTGCCATGCGGGTGGCCGGGTCCGACGGCGGCGCCGCGCACGTCGAGCAAGGCGATTGCGACAGAGGCGTCGATGTAGCCTGGCGCGCCACGGGCGAGCGCCGCGTTTTGCGCTTGGACTAGCAAGCGGTCCAGCCACAGGTCGTAGTCGACGCCGATGCGTATGACCGCGTCGGCGCCGCGCAAGCGCTCAAGATCACGCGGCCGCGGTTGATACTCCTCCGGATCGAGGCCGGGGGGAACGATGCTCGACACGGAGACCCGCTCGCCGCCGACCACCTCGGCAAGACTGGCTAGATCAGGAGTGGTGGCGACCAGGCGCAGCTTGGCCTGCGCCAGCGCCGCTCCCGGCGCTGCCATGAGCACCGCGACAAACCACGCAATGAGCGCTAGCGTGCGCATATCCGCACCAGAAAATGACAAGGGCTGCATGGCGCAGCCCTCGCGATCCGACCCCGGTCAGCTTACTTGGGCGCCTGCCACAGGCTCTTCGGCATCAGGCAGTGTACATTCTTCTCCGTATCGGAGATGCTGCCCACGCGGCAATCCATGGCTGCGCTTGCCAGGCCATACGCGTCGAGACGCGCAATGCCTTTGTTGCTCTCCAGCCACTTGATCATGCCCATCGAGGCGGTGTCCATCGCCTTGTTGAGGTCCGCGTCCCTGGAGTGCGACACGTAGTATCTGGCCGTTTCCTTGGTGGGGCGCTCCATGTCTTCCTTGCCCTTGGTGTCCTTCGGGCTGAGGCAGTGAATGCCCTTCTTGATGTTGACCACCTGCGAAACGCGGCAATCGGACACCTTCGGCATCAGTGCGCTCGCCTCGCCGGAGGAAATCTTGCGTTGCGCGGAGAGTAACTTGACCGTCTGCTCCTTCACGCCGTTCCAGGCCTTGTTCAGATCCTGGTCGAAGCCCATGGTGATCCACGATTTCGGCGTCTCGATTCTCGGCATGTCGAGCTTCATGTCTTTCAACACCGTCACGGTGATGTTGAACTCTTTGTACGCGGTCTCGATGGCAGTGAGATTCACTTCCCCATTACCCTGTGCAGCGTGCGAATCGCCGGTCCACAATAGCGCGCCCGGCACCTGTACCGGCAAGTAGAGGATCGCGCCTTCGGACAGGTCGCGGATATCCATGTTGCCGGCGAACTCGCCGGGCGGCACGGAACTGTAGCGTCCCGGTTCCTTGCGCGCCACCCCGATCGTGCCGGGGAAAGGTTTGAGCGGTATGTACACTCCGGGCAGAAACTCGGTGACCATCCGGTCCATGTCGAGGTAAAGGTATTTCACCTGCCCGTCCTGGTACTCTTTCGGGAACTCGCCAAACATACCCGGCACGTTGAAATTGGTCGCGTAGGCGCGCGGCACGATGCGGTTGATCTTGACCTTGAGCGTGTCCCCGGGCGCGGCGCCGGTGATGTAGATCGGCCCGGTAAGGGTATGCGGCCCGCGTCCGGGATTATCCGTGCGCAGTTTCTTTATTTCCTCGATCGTTCGGCCCGGAACCACCTGATTGTGCGAGTGCATCATCGTTTCGAGTACCACGGTGTCGCCGGAATCGATGGTGAGCACGGGAGCCTGTGCGTTGTCGAACCAGCCCCACTGCGTGGTTTCAAGCGTGGCCGGCAACAGGTGCACGTTTCCCGGCAGGTGGCTGGCAATGGTCACGGACTGAGCGGCGGCGCTAGCGGCGGCGAGGGCAAGCATGCCGCCGACGGCGATTTGTCGTATTTTCATGTGGAGCCTCCTCTGGTTGGGCGGGGTCATATTACTCTTACTCAGTAGGTCTTGTAGGGCAGGAATTTTCCGGAAAGAACGACGTGCACCCGGTCGCCCTTGGGATCGGGTTCGCGCGCGATGTCCAGGCTGAAATCGATGGCGCTCATGATGCCGTCGCCGAATTCCTCGTGGATCAGTTCCTTGATCGTGGTGCCGTAGACGTTGACGATCTCGTACCAGCGGTAGAGCAGTGGGTCGGTCGGAACGGCCGTTGGGAGCGAACCCTTGTAAGGCACTACCTGCAGGTGGGCCACCGCTTCGTCCGACAGAGCGAAGATCTTGCCTACGATCTCGGCCTGTTTCTTCGTCAGTTGCATCTGCCCGAGACAAGCGGCGGTTGTCCATTCCTTGCTCTGCCCGACCTTTTGCGCCACGTCGGCCCACTTGATGCCCTTTTTCACTTTGGCAGAATAGATCTGCGCAGTCACATCCTCGCGCGTCATCGGTTGCATGAGTTTTGTCTCCTTCGAGTGGTTTGAAATTTGAATGAATCAGTGTTTGCGATTGACCACCAGCGGCGTCACCTTGTCGCTGGCGCTTTGCACTCGGGACTGTAGTGGCGACGCATCGATTTCCAGACCCGGCCGCACCACCGGTGGCTGTTTTGGGCGCTCGCCGCCCGTGCCGCTCTGGAACCGTTTCGAGCGATTTACCAGAAAATCAACCAGGTGATTGCGTATCCGATAGTACTGCGGATCGTGATGGATGTCGTTGCGCGTGCGGCTGCGCGGCATGGTGTTGACCACGATTTCGGCGATTGCGGCGCCGGGGCCGTTGGACATGAGCAGGATCTTGTCGGCAAGCAAGATAGCTTCGTCCACGTCGTGGGTGATCATGAACACCGTCTGGTGCATCGCGGCGCAGATCTTGAGCAACTCGTCCTGGATCACGCCGCGGGTAAGCGCGTCGAGCGCGCCGAAGGGTTCGTCCAAGAGCAGCATCTTGGGCTGGATGGCGAAGGCGCGCGCGATGCCGACGCGCTGCTTCATGCCGCCGGAGAGTTCGCTCGGTTTCTTTTGCTCCGCGCCGGTGAGGCCGACAAGGTCGATATATTTCTGGCAGTGCAGGCTCACCTCGGTGCGATTCCACTCGGGCCAGCGGGATTTCACCGAGAAGGCGATGTTTTTCATCACCGACAGCCAAGGCATGAGCGCGTGCCCCTGGAACACCACGCCGCGGTCCAGGCTGGGCCCGGCGACTTCGCGGTTGTCCATGACCACGACGCCCGCGCTGGCCTGATCCAGGCCGGCGAGCACGTTGAGGATGGTGGTCTTGCCGCAGCCGGAATGCCCGACGATGCAGACGAACTCGCCCTTGTCGATGTGAAAGCTCACGTCCTCGAACACGGCAAAGAGCTTGCCGTCGCGGCCGGCATAACGCCTGGACAACCCCTGGATATCGAGAAATGCCATGGCGCCGCCTATTCCACGTAGGTCACGAATTTCTGCAGCCGGCCGAATACCAGATCGAGCAGCATGCCCACCACGCCTATCATCAGGATGGCGAAGATCACGTTGGTGAGCGACAGATTGTTCCACTCGTTCCAGACGAAGTAGCCTATGCCCGTGCCCCCTACCAGCATTTCCGCGGCGACGATCACCAGCCAGGCGATGCCCATGGAGATGCGCATGCCGGTCATGATGGTCGGGGCCGCGGCCGGCAGGATTACCAGGAAGGCCTTGCGCACGGCATTCACTTCCAGCGTCTTCGCCACGTTCAGCCATTCGCGGCGCACGCCGGCGACGCCGAAGGCGGTGTTGAGCAGCATCGGCCAAACGGAGCAGATGAAAATCACGAAGATGCCCGAGATCGACGAGTCCTTGATGGTGTAGAGCGCGAGCGGCATCCAGGCAAGCGGCGAAATCGGCTTCAGCACCTGGATAAAGGGGTCGAGCGCGCGGTAGATGAGCGGCGACATGCCGATGACGAAGCCCAGAGGAATCGCAACCAGAGCGGCGAGCGCGAAACCCAGCCCGACCCGCGCCAGCGAGAACCCGAGCTGGACGCCGATGCCCTTGTCGTTCGGCCCTTTGTCGTAGAAGGGGTCGGACAATTGCTTCAACGCGGTTTCGCCCATCTGCGCCGGGGTGGGAAAGCCTGTGGTCTTGACCGCGCCCTTGCCCATCAGCTTAGCGTACTCGTCGTTGGCGCCCGCGGGCTGTTCCTTCTGCAGAGTGGCAACGTGCCAGATGCCGATCAGCACCAGCAGGAATAGGAGCGACAGAATCCCCGCGCGCAGGGCTTCCGACTTGAACGTCTCAGGCCTCCTGCGCACGAGCGGGCTGCTTGGTTCCGGAGCAGGCGGCTTCCGCCGCGGGAGCGGGGGCCCTGATCGCAGGCTCATGCCGCCGCTTTCTTGATGGCGAAGCCGGCGAGGTATTTCTCCGGCTGGGCCGGGTCGAATTCCTTGCCCATGACTTTGAATTTCGCATAGCTGGATGCGGGTGACTTCATGTCGAGCTCGGCCATGTGTTTTCTTGCGTCGGTGACAAGGAATACCTGCTCGGCAATCTGCTTGTAATTGACGTCGCCCTTGATGTAGCCCCAGCGCTTCATCTGCGTCAGGATCCACACGGCCATGGAATGCCAGGGGAAAGGATCGAAGTCGGCGCGGCCGGGCACGTTCTTGACGTTGCCCAGCCCATCGGCGAACTTGCCGGTCAGCACCTGCTCGACCACGGTCTCGGGTTGGTTCAGATAGTTGGCGGGCGAGATCACCTTGGCGATGAGGGACCGGTTCTTGGGGTCGCGCGCCATGCGCGCGGCGGTGAGCACGGCGCGATAGAGCGCGGCGAAAGTGTTGGGATTTTCCTTGATGAACTGGTCGGACACGCCAAAAGCGCAGCACGGATGGCCGTCCCAGAGTTCTTTCGACAGGATATGGATGAAGCCGATCTCATCGTAGACGGCGCGCTGATTGAACGGATCCGGCCCGAGGTATCCATCGAGATTGCCGGCGCGCAAGTTCGCCACCATCTCCGGCGGCGGCACAACGCGGATCTGGATATCCTTGTCCGGGTCCAGACCGTGTTCAGCCACGTAGTAGCGCAGCAGAAAGTTGTGCATCGAATAGTCGAACGGCACGGCAAACTTGAAGCCTTTCCATTGTTTCGGGTCGCGCTTGTCCTTGTGCTTCATGTGCAGCGTGATGGCCTGGCCGTTGACGTTCTGTATGGTGGCCACCCGCATCGCCTGCGCGGCCGACCCCACGCCCATGGAAATCGCGAGGGGCATGGGCGACAGAAAGTGCGACGCGTCGTGTTCCTTGTTCAGCATCTTGTCGCGAATGAGCGCCCAGCCTGCGGTCTTGCTGAGCGTGACGCTCAGCCCTTCCTTCTTGTAGAAGCCGAGCGGGTCGGCCATGATCAGCGGCGTGGCGCAGGTGATCGGGATGAAGCCGATCTTGAGATCGGATTTTTCCAATGATTTCTTTTCCTGCGCCAGGGCCTGCATCGCGCCTATGGGGAGCACGCTCGCGATCGCGGCCATGGCGGTGTTCACGCCCACGGCGCGGATGAACTTGCGCCGTGTTTCGTCGTGCGGGAACAGCGCGCGCACCATGGTCGATTCGATTATCCGGTTGGACAATACCTCGGGCTCGGCGCCGGCCAGCGTGTCGGACGAGTCGTGTTCGGTCTGGCTCGCGTGCTTGCCGCAACTGCATGCAAAGCCGAGAGCGCGGTTTGGGTCGTACGGATTGAAAAATGCGGACACGCGTTTCTCCCAAGTAAGATTCTTGGGGAAGGCAGTCGCAACAAGCGTGCCAGTCCGGCGACAATTTGCTGAATGGCGTGGAAATCCTTGTCTGGCGCGGATCTCCAGACAATGACCGATTATTTTCCAAGCATTTGCGCTAACACAATCTTTTCAGGCATGCCGGTGCGGGCATCAACGCAGTGCATGCATGCACTGCGTTGATGCCCGCGCGCCTGCAGTGCGCGGACGCGTCAGGCGCGTATTGAATCAGGCCCCGGTATCAGCTCTGCGTCCAGGGCAAGCCTGCGAAACGCCACCCGCCCAGCCTGTTGCGCTGCCCGTTCGGGTCCTTGTCGCCCTCGAAACCCTGCAGCACGTTGTAGGCATTGGCGTGGCCGGCCTGGGTCACGGCGGCGGCAGCATGGTGAGAGCGCACGCCGCTGCGGCAGAGGAACATGACAATGTCATTCCTGGCGATCAGGGTTTCGAATTCGGCAATGAAATCGAGATTGCGGCTGCCGCCCGGCCAGGTATTCCATTCGACCAGAACGCTGCCCGGCACGACACCTACCCAGTCCAGTTCCGCGCGAGTGCGCACATCCACCAGTTTGCTTTCAGGCAGGCTGCGCATCAGGGCATACGCTTCGGCCGGCAGCACTGCACCGGCGTAAGGCAGATTCAATTGTTGCGCGCGCTCGCGCGCCGTGGCGAGGATTTCTTGCGGAGATTGCATAATACCTATCGAGGAGTCCTAACTTCTTGGGAGCGAAAGTATAAGGCAAAGGCAAGCGAGGCAAGCCCGGGAATCGCCGTTATCAGCTGGAGTTGAAAGGGGGCATTGAAACTTCCCCCCGATAAGTGCGCACAGCATTGGTGCAAGCCATAGCCGTTTGCACTAAATGAGGGCAGCCTCGGCGATGTTCACAATCCCACTTCGCTTATGGCACAATGCTCTGCTCGCACTTCGCCGGATGGCATGTTTTCTGCTCTATACATCCTCCGTTTCCCGCAATCTTTTGTCAATCTACTGTCATTAACCGTTTTTTGAGGAGAAATAAATGGCACTGTCCCCAGCCGACGTATTGAAACAGATCAAGGACAAGGAGGTGAAGTTCGTCGATCTTCGCTTCACCGATACCCGTGGCAAGGAGCAGCATGTATCCGTTCCCGCCAAGCAGTTCACCATGGAAAAGTTCGACGATGGCCACTTCTTCGACGGCTCATCGATCGCCGGCTGGAAGGGCATTGAAACCTCCGACATGCTGCTCATGCCCGAAGCCGATACCGCGCGCCTGGATCCGTTTACCGACGAGACCATGCTCAACATTACCTGCGACGTGGTCGAGCCTGCCGACCATAAAGGCTACGACCGCGATCCGCGCTCGCTTGCAAAGCGCGCCGAAGCCTATCTTAAGTCGACCGGCCTGGGCGACACCGCCTACTTCGGCCCTGAGCCCGAGTTCTTCGTCTTCGATTCGGTTACCTGGAACGTGGACATGTCCGGCTGCTTCGTCAAAATCGATTCCGAAGAAGCTCCCTGGTCTTCGGGCAAAGAGTACGAGGGTGGCAACATGGCGCATCGCGCGCCGGTGAAAGGTGGTTATTTTCCTGTGCCGCCGGTCGATACGCTGCAGGATATCCGCAACGCCATGTGCCTTGCGATGGAGCAGCAGGGCGTCGAGGTCGAGGTGCATCACCACGAAGTGGCCGCGCCCGGCCAATGCGAAATCGGCACCAAGTTCGAGAAGCTGGTGAAACGCGCCGACTGGATGCAGATCCTCAAATACACGGTGTGGAACGTGGCGCATTCCTACGGCAAGACCGCCACCTTCATGCCCAAACCCGTGGTCGGCGATAACGGCTCCGGCATGCATGTGCATCAATCGATCTGGAAAGGCGGCGAGAACATGTTTGCCGGCAACAAATACTCAGGCCTGTCCGAGCTCGCGTTGTACTACATCGGCGGCATCATCAAGCACGCCAAGGCCTTGAACGCCATCACCAACCCCGGCACCAACTCGTACAAGCGCCTGGTGCCCGGTTTCGAGGCGCCGATCAACCTCGCTTATTCCGCGCGCAACCGCTCTGCGGCCTGCCGCATCCCCAATGTCACCAACCCCAAGGCGCGCCGCGTCGAAGTGCGTTTCCCCGACCCGACGGCCAACCCTTACCTCGCTTTCGCGGCGATGCTGATGGCAGGCCTGGACGGGGTGCAGAACAAGATCCATCCCGGCGATCCGATCGACAAGAACCTGTATGATCTGCCTCCTTCGCAGGCGAAGAAAGTGCCGAACGTGTGCTCTTCGCTGGAAATGGCGCTGGAGCATCTGGAGAAGGACCACGAGTTCCTTACTCGGGGCGGCGTATTCTCCGAGGGCATGCTCGACGCCTACATCGCGCTGAAGATGGAAGAAGTGACCCGGTTCCGCATGACCACCCATCCGCTCGAATTCGACATGTACTACAGCTTGTGATTGCCCGGTAGAGCGACGAAAGGCGGGAGCACTCCCGCCTTTTTCTTGCCTTCGCAAAAAGCAGCGCCAGGCGGCACTCCCTGCCTTCGCCTGGGCAAGGCAAAAAAACGATTTGAAATCAGCCTGATATTGGCATAGACTTAACTTTCCTTCTCAATGGTTTCGGCACAATGGCTTGCAGCATTGGACGCTTAGGATTCGTAGCCGCAGTCGCGCTTGCGCTCGCCGCGCCCGCTTGGGGGGATACATTCAAATGCGTCGACGCCAACGGCCGCCCCACCTACACCAACATGAAGGAAGAAACCAAAGGCAAGAACTGCAGCGTGGTGATGCGGGAGATTTCAGTCGTCCCGGCCGTCGTCCCGGCCGCTCGCGCCGCAGCGGCGAGTCCCTCGCCCGCAGGCTTTCCAAAAGTCGACCCGGCAACCCAAAAAACCAGGGATGGTGCCCGCCGCAGGATCCTGGAGGAAGAACTCAGCGGGGAAGAAAAGGCGCTCGCCGAGGCCAAGGCGGAGTTGACCGAGCAAGAGGGAATCCGCACCGGCGACGAAAGGAATTACCAGAGAGTTCTCGATCGGCTGCAGAAATACAAGGATGAGGTGGCGCGGCACGAGAACAACATTGCGGCTCTGAAAAAAGAGCTCGGCAACACCAAATAAGCCGGTTTTTGACTGGCGCAGCGATTGCTGCCCCACCCGGTATTGCGCCTATTGCCACCCACGGTCCTGTCCTGATATGGCTGCCAGCTCCTTTTCCGGTCTTGACCTGCTCGCAACTTCGGTCATCCTGGTGGACGATGAATTGCGAATCATCCATGCCAACCCTGCGGCAGAGGATCTGTTTGCGTTCAGCCTGAAAAATGTAGCCGGCCAGCCACTGGCGCAGCTGTTCACCGATGCCGGCGAATTCATCGCCAGCCTCAACAGCGTGCGGAAGGATAACTGGAGTTACACCGGCCGCGACCTGACCCTGACCCGCCCAGGCCACGCGAGCCTGCAGTTGAATTGCCTGGTCACGCCAACCGAGGATACCGTCGCCTGTCTGCTGATCGAATTACGCCCGATTGACCAGCAGCTCAGGATCGCGCGCGAGCAACGGCAGATGGATCAGCAGCAGGCGAACCGCGAGCTTATCCGCAACCTCGCGCATGAGATCAGGAATCCACTGGGAGGCCTGCGCGGCTCGGCGCAGCTGCTCGAGCGCGAGCTGGAACGGCCCGAACTGCGCGAATACACGCAGGTGATCATCAAGGAAGCCGACCGCCTGCAGGCGTTGATGGACCGGCTGCTCACGCCGCATAAACCGCCGCAGGTCGCTTCACTGAATATCCATGAAGTGCTGGAGCGCGTAAGAAGCCTGGTGCTGGCCGAATTCCCGGACGGCATCGGCATTCATCGCGACTACGATGCCAGCCTGCCTGATCTTCATGGCGACAAGGAGCAACTGATCCAGGCGGTGCTCAATATCGCACGCAATGCCGCGCAGGCGCTCGACGGAAAAGGCCAGATCGAATTCCGCACGCGTGCCGCGCGCCAAGTGACGCTGGCCAAGCAGCGCTACAAGCTGGCATTAGAATTGCATGTGATAGATAACGGCCCGGGAATTCCGGAGGAGCTGCGCGAGCGGATTTTTTATCCTCTGGTGTCGGGCCGAGACGGCGGTAGCGGACTGGGATTGACGCTGTCGCAGACTTTCGTGCAGTACCACCATGGCACGATAGAGTGCGATAGCAAGCCAGGCCGAACCTGCTTTACGATCATGCTGCCACTGGAGTAAGCGGAAAATGGGCGATGAGCGATGGCCGAGACCGGAGTTCTCCCGCGTCCGTGCCTATCCCGTTTTCCATTGAACTGCATCAAAATATGAAACCAGTCTGGATCATAGACGACGATCGCTCGATACGCTGGGTGTTTGAAAAAGCCTTGGCGCGCGAAGGCATCCCATACAAGACCTTCGCCGAGGCGCAGGAAGCGCTAGCCGCACTCGAACAGGGCGCGCCGCAGGTGCTGGTGTCGGACATCCGCATGCCCGGCGCTTCGGGCCTGGAGCTGCTGCACAACATCAGGCAGAGCCATCCCGGACTGCCGATCATCATCATGACCGCCTATTCGGACCTGGAATCGGCGGTGGCGGCGTTCCAGGGCGGCGCATTCGAGTATCTGCCCAAACCCTTCGACGTGGATCAGGCAGTGGAGCTGATTCGTCGCGCCATAGGCGAGAGCATGCGCGAGGTCGAGGGTGTCGAGGTGCGCGAGACTACACCCGAAATCCTCGGCCAGGCGCCATCCATGCAGGAAGTGTTTCGCGCCATCGGCAGGCTGTCGCAGTCCAATGCCACCGTGCTCATCACGGGCGAGTCGGGGACGGGCAAAGAGCTGGTGGCGCTGGCACTGCACCGCCACTCGATCCGCGCGGCAAAACCCTTTGTCGCCATCAACACCGCGGCCATGCCGAAGGATCTGCTGGAATCGGAATTGTTCGGTCACGAGCGCGGCGCCTTTACCGGCGCCCAGGCGATGCGCCGCGGCCGTTTCGAGCAGGCGGAGGGCGGCACGCTGTTCCTGGATGAAATCGGCGACATGCCGGCCGAGTTGCAGACGCGCCTGTTGCGCGTGCTCTCCGACGGCCAGTTTTATCGCGTCGGCGGCCACCAGCCAATCAAGGCCAATGTGCGTGTGATTGCAGCCACGCACCAGGATCTGGAAGAACGCGTGCGCCAGGGATTGTTCCGCGAAGACCTGTTCCATCGACTGAACGTGATCCGCTTGCGCCTGCCCAGCCTGCGGGAACGCCAGGAGGACATTCCGCTGCTGGCGAAGCATTTTCTTGCAAAAAGCGCAGGCGAACTGGCCGCGGAGGCAAAACGCCTGTCTGAAGCGGCAATGAATTACCTGGCAGCGCAGGATTTCCCGGGCAACGTTCGGCAGCTGGAAAACCTGTGTCACTGGTTGACGGTGATGGCGCCTACACAGACCATCGAAATTGCAGATCTGCCGGAGGAACTGAGGCTGGGTGCCGCTGGCAAGACTCCCGAATCGGACTGGGTAGCAGCCCTGGAGCGCGAGGCCGAGCGCGCCTTTGCGCGCGGCGAAACCGGCGTCTTGAACGGTTTTTCCCAGACCTTCGAAAAGGCCCTGATCGGCAAGGCGCTGGCCCACACCGGCGGGCGGCGCATCGAGGCGGCGAACCTGCTTGGCATCGGCCGCAACACCATCACGCGCAAGATTGCCGAATTGGGACTGGATGCCAAGGGCGGAGCCGACGAGCCCGCCTGACGCAGCCGCGGCATCGGCGCCGCTTGGCCATGCCCCGGCGCAGTTGTGCTTCGTTCGGCGAATGACCTTTGTTGTAACCGGTATTTTCGCAATCCGGAATGCGATTCGTATTGCGGAATATGCCGCAGCGCAATAGAATATCCGCTTTTTTCACGGCAACCTGCAACCTGGAGTTCCACCAATGAGCGAGAAATTTCCCGGCGGCGTGGAAATCCACGGCCCTATCACCCCAGAATTGGCGCAGATCCTCAGTCCCGAGGCCGTCGCCTTTGTCGCCAGACTGTGCCGCCAGTTCGAACCCCGCCGCCAGGAACTGCTTGCCGCCCGAGCCGCGCGGCAGAAGGGGTTCGACGCGGGCAAAATGCCGGACTTCCTGCCCGAGACGGCGAACATCCGCAGTTCCGAATGGAAGATTGCGCCGCAGCCCGCGGACATGCTCGACCGGCGTGTCGAGATTACCGGCCCTACCGATCGCAAGATGGTGATCAATGCGCTCAACTGCAGTGCGTCCGTCTTCATGGCCGACTTCGAGGACGCCGATACACCCACCTGGCACAACATGATCGACGGCCAGATCAATCTGCGCGACGCAGTGCGCCGCACCATCACGCTCGATCAGGAAGGGAAGAAGTACAAGCTCAACGACAAGACCGCGGTGCTGATGGCGCGGCCGCGTGGATGGCACCTGAACGAGAAACACGTGCTCATCGACGGCAAGCAGATCTCCGGCAGCTTGTTCGACTTCGGGCTTTGCTTTTTTCACAATGCCAAAGAGCTGCTCAAGCGCGGTTCGGGCCCGTATTTCTACCTGCCCAAGCTGGAATCGCACCTTGAGGCGCGGCTGTGGAACGACGTGTTCGTGATGGCGCAAGACGAACTTGGCGTTCCGCAGGGTACGATCAAAGGCACCGTTCTGATCGAGACGGTGCTCGCTTCGTTCGAAATGGATGAGATCCTGTGGGAACTGCGCGAGCACTCCGCGGGATTGAACATCGGACGCTGGGACTACATGTTTTCCTGCATCAAGAAATTCCGTTCGCACAAGGAGTTTTGCCTTGCCGACCGCGTCCACGTCAGGATGACCGCGCGCTTCATGCGTGCCTATGCGCTGTTGCTGGTCAAGATCTGCCACCGCAGGGCTGCGCCGGCCATGGGCGGCATGGCGGCGCAAATCCCGATCAAGAACGATCCGGCCGCGAACGAGGCGGCGATGGCGAAAGTGCGCGAGGACAAGCTGCGCGAGGTGACCGACGGCTGCGATGGAACCTGGGTAGCGCATCCGGGCCTGGTGCCGATCGCCAAGGAAATTTTCGACCAGCATATGCCGCAGCCCAACCAGTACGACCGGCAGCGCCCGGATGTGCATATCACGGCCAAGGACCTGCTCGACTTCGAGCCGGAGACGCCGATCACGGAGGCGGGCCTGCGCTACAACATCTCGGTCGGCATCCAGTATCTCGGTGCCTGGCTGGCCGGCAATGGTTGCGTGCCGGTATTCAACCTGATGGAGGACGCGGCGACCGCCGAGATTTCACGCTCGCAGATCTGGCAGTGGATACGCTCGCCCAAGGGCGTGCTCGACGATGGCCGCAAGGTGACCAAGGAACTGTTCCGCAGCCTGCTCGCCGAGGAGCTGCCCAAAGTGAAAAACTATCTGGGCGAAGCGGCCTGGAAGGCGGGCAAATACGAACAAGCCGCGGAGCTATTCGCCAAAATCACCACCGATGACAATTACGTCGAGTTCCTCACTCTGCCGGCGTATGAGCTGATCGACTGACAGGGCTTTTCGGCGCTTGCGTCTTTGCGCTTGAGTCAGGCATTGATTTCAGCAATGACCGGAGCATGGTCGGAAGGGCGTTCGTGCCGGCGCGGTTCGAGGTCGATCGAGCAACCGGCGCAGTTCGCCGCGAGACTGGAGTTGAGCAGGATGTGGTCGATGCGCAGACCCAGATTGCGCTTGAAGCCGTTCATGCGGTAATCCCACCAGGTATAGGATTTCTCCGGCTGCTCGAACAGGCGGAAGCTGTCCTTGAATCCCAGCTCGATCAAACGCCGGAATGCCTCGCGCTCCGGCGGGCTGACCAGGACCTGTCCCTCCCAAGCTTTGGGATCGTGTACGTCGCGATCCTCCGGCGCGATGTTGTAGTCGCCCAGCACGGCAACGCGGGCGTGCGCCGCCAATTCCCCCTCCAGCCAGGTCGCGAACGCGGCGAGCCAGTTCATTTTGTACTGGTATTTGTCCGAATCGAGGGTCTGGCCGTTGGGCACATAGGCGCAGACCAGGCGCACGCCGCCGACGTCGGCGCTGATTACCCTGCGCTGCGGGTCATCGAAGCCGGCGATGCCGCAGACAACATTGGCGGCCAGCTCCCGGCTGAGAATGGCGACGCCGTTATAGGTCTTCTGACCCGAAAACGCGGCCGAGTAGCCCGCTGCCTGGATCGCGGCTGTGGGAAAACTGGCATCCTCGAGCTTGAGTTCCTGCAGGCACAGCGCATCGGGCTGGTGTTTGCCCAGCCAATCCAGGACCTGTGGCAGGCGCACCTTGAGCGAATTGACATTCCATGTTGCGATGCGCATGTTCAATGTATCTCTTTGTATTGTAGATATATTACGTCGGCGAGCTCGGCCTCGCCGACACTTTGACCATTGAACAGCAGCCTTGACTTTGATGCCCGTCAAACTGCTGCCGTTTTGGAACTGCTACCCTGAGTTCTTCCCGGAGTACTCGGGTAAATAATTGAGTTTCTGCATAATTTTAGCCATGATTTTTGCGCAAAGCGAGTGCGGATTGCTATCCCTTCCGGACCTTGCGAAAGGGTAAGGAAAGGAATGCGCTCCAAAACACTGAAGTTCAAAATCGTCCTTTATCTGGCCATCGCCCTTACCCTGGCGATGCTCGTGTTTACCCTGCTTGTCGTGCGGCATCAGCGCGATGAACTTTTGACGGCGGCTGTAACTCACGTCACCCAGATTTCCGAGGTGATCAAGAAAAGCACCCGCTTCGCCATGCTTACGGACCGGCCCGCTTATGTTGACAGCATCATCCGGGACGTCGGTACCCAGGGAAGCATCGAGAAGGTCAGGATCCTGAGCAAGGACGGGACCATCATCCACTCCACCTACTCCCCTGAGATCGGGCAGAAGGTGGACCGCAAGGCCGAAGCCTGCGTACTTTGTCACCGCAGCGAAACCTCCACGGAGCAGATTCCGCAGAGCCAGCGCTCGCGGATTTTCGCGACCCCCGAGGGGCGGCGCATGCTGGGCAGCATGGACGTGATTCGCAACGAGCCTTCGTGTTACAGCGCGAACTGTCATGTGCACAGCAAGACCCAAACGGTCCTGGGTGTACTGGACATCGTCTACTCGCTTGACGACATAGACCGGACGATGCAGACGAATGCCATCACCATGGCCGCCTATTCCATAGGATTCATCCTCATTGCTTCGCTCTGCGTGGGCTTTTTCGTGCACCGCCTGGTCTACGTACCCCTGCGCGACCTGGAAACCGGGGCCAGGCGGCTCTCCTCGGGAAATCTGGAACAAGTGATCCCGGTGCGCAGCGAGGACGAATTGGGCCGTCTCGCGTCCTCGTTCAACGCCATGACAGTGGCGCTGCGAAATTCCCAGTTGGAACTGCGGGAATGGGGCCATACGCTGGAGCAGAAGGTGGAAAAAAGGACGCAGGAACTGCGCGTAGCCGAGGCTGAGAGTGCACGGTCGGAAAAGCTGGCTTCAGTCGGGTTGCTCGCCGCGGGAATCGCGCATGAACTGAACAATCCGCTGACGGGCGTGCTTACCTTCACCACCTTGTTGCGGAAAAAAATGCCGGAAGGAAGCATGGATGCGGAGGACCTGGACCTGGTGATTCGGGAGACCAAGCGCTGCGCCGCCATCATCAGAAGGCTGCTTGATTTCGCGCGCGAGAAGACGCCGGAAGAGAAATTTACCGACCTGAATCAGGTGATCGAAGATACGGTGCGCATCATCGAGCGGCCCGCTTCATTTCGCGATGTCGAGATCGCCATGGATCTCGACCGGAATCTGCCGCCGGTCTGGGTCGATGCGGACTTGATCAAGCAGGTCATCATGAATATGCTCGTCAACGGTCAGTATGCGATCGAACACGAAGGCAGTATCACCGTGCGCAGCCGCCGGTTCCCGGAGGCAAAAAGCCCGGAACCGGGAAAAGAGCCCGTGCCGATGGCGGAAATCTCGATCATCGATACCGGTTGCGGAATTTCGGAGAAAAACCTCAAGCGGATTTTCGATCCCTTTTTCACCTTGAAGGAGGTGGGGAAAGGCACGGGGCTGGGGCTGTCCGTCAGCCACGGCATCGTCAAGGCCCACGGCGGGGTAATCGAAGTGGAAAGCATGATCGGTAAGGGATCCACCTTCCGCATCTATCTCCCTCTGGAACCTCCCGCGGGAGTGGCGGAAAGCAGCAGGAGCAATCAATGAAAGCCAGGATACTGGTGGTCGACGACGAAGAGATCGTCATCAGGAGTTGCCTGCGCATTCTGGGCGACAATGGGGACAAGGAAGTGGAGGCAGTCCAGGACGGCCTGGAGGCGCTGAAGAAAATCGACGAGAGTCATTTCGATGTGCTCATCCTGGACATCATGATGCCGAAGATGGACGGCCTGGAAGTGCTGCGCAGGGTAATAGAAACGCACCCGGATATCGACGTCATCATGGTCACCGGGCTGTCCCAGATCGAGACGGCGGTGAAATCGATGAAGCTTGGGGCTTTCGACTATCTGCCCAAGCCCTTTGACCCGGACGAACTCAAGCTGGTGGTCAAGCGCGCGCTGGAAAGGCGGCAACTGCTACAGGAAAACGTAGAGCTCCGAAGCGAGGTCAGTTCCAAGTACCGCTTCGAGAATATTATCGGTGCGAGCCCGCAGATGCAGAACGTCTATCGCCTGATCGCAAAGTGTGCGCCCACTAACAGCACTGTCATGCTCACTGGCGAGAGCGGAACCGGGAAGGAACTGATAGCGCGCGCGATCCACTACAACAGTCTGCGCAAAGACAAGCCCTTTGTGGCCGTCGACTGCAATTCCTTAAGTGAAAATCTCCTGGAAAGCGAGATGTTCGGGCACGTCAAGGGCTCGTTTACCGGCGCCGTGGTCAACAAGAAGGGCATGTTCGAAATGGCGGGCAGCGGAACCCTGTTCCTGGACGAAATCGGAAACATTTCCCTGACCACTCAGGCCAAGCTTCTTCGCGTCATCCAGGAGAGGGAATTCAAGGCAGTGGGAGATACCCGGACCCAAAGCGCCAACTTCAGGCTGCTCACCGCAACCAACAAGGATCTCAAGGCGATGGTGGCCGATGGGACTTTCCGTGAGGACCTGTTCTATCGCATCAATATCTTCCCGATCCGGATTCCGCCTTTGAGGGAACGCCGGGACGATATCCCCCCACTGGCCTTCCACTTCCTCAAAGTCTTGAGCGAGGAGCTGGGGAAAAACGTAACCGAGTTTTCCGAAGGGGCGATGAGCGCGCTGGTGCACCATGACTGGCCGGGAAATGTGCGCGAACTGGAGAATGCCATCCACCGCGCTGTGATTCTTGCCACCGACAAGGTCGTGCGCCAGGCCCACCTGGCGAATATCATCGAAACACTGCCGATGCTCGATGTCGACGTGCCCAGAACCAGCGACGAGCTCAAGCGGATAAAGAAAGTCACGCGGGAGAAGTCGGTCGAAAACGTCGAAAAGCTATTCGTTCTCGAGGCGCTGAAGAGAAACGCCTGGAACGTTACCAGGAGCGCCGAGGAAACCGGAATGCAACGCGCCAATTTCCAGGCGCTGATGAAAAAGTACGATATCCGGATCCGCGGTACCGAACAAGAACCCGGTGGGTCAGACGCCGGCTGATTCAGACAGCGGGACCGCCGCCGGGGTTCACGCTTCCGGCTATTGCTTCGTCGCGCCGCCCTGAGCGTGTTCTTCCTCGATTTCTTCGTATCCGGTGATGAACATCGCCTTGTAATGCGCCGTGGGCGTGTGTCCGAGACTTCCCATGTAGACGTGGAGGAAAATGAAAAACGCGAAGAAGATGAATATGAGCACATGCACCGTGTCGACGACGCGCACCCCGCCGAAGAAATCCACCGCCCCGTAAAAGCCTTGAACGTCCCAGAGCAGGATGCCCGTAACGGCCAGCAGGGGAACGAGAAGGAACATGACTACCTGATACATCATGCTCTGCATCGGGTTGAACTTGTCGTAAGCGCTTAGCTGATGCGGATTGGGACTGCCCTTGAATATGCCGTAGCCGTAATACTGGAGTTGGCGGAAACTGGCCTGGAAATGCTTCGTCGGGCTCAATTCCGGATGATAGACCCTGATTTTGTCGGTAAACAGGTAGAACAGCAGCCAGATGAAATAATTTCCGATCAGCACGAATCCAATCCAGTTGTGCACCGTTACCGCGGTCCTGAAGGACATCAGGTCGACGAGTCCGATGTACCGAATCTGGGCACCGGTAAGGAGCATCGCGACGAAACCGATCGCGTTGATCAAGTGCCAGATTCTGACCGGAAGCGGATGAACGTAGAGTCTTTGCATGGTATTTTCTCCTTCTATTCTTTTTCGGGGCGCATCGCGTTCATCAGGGTGCCGGCAGATCAAGCGCGACCATGATCCTCGGGCTTTGTCGACGCGCCGGTTTTCGCGTCGCGCTCCAGTTGTTTCTTGACGATTCTTTTCAGGATCTGGTGCCCGATCGGCACGGACACGCCGGCGAGCACGGCGAGGATCAGAAGAATATCCAGCAGGACGCTGCGGGTGCCGCCGACAGCGTAAAACTCGCGTAACGACTCCACCGAAAGCACCGAACTGAGAACCTCCTTCTGGGCCTTGTAACGCAGCGGTTTGCCATCGGCGCTGACAATCGAAATCGTGACGTTCTGAAACGGCTCCGCCCCCTGCTGGTGACAGCTGGCGCAGTCCTTGATCGCGCTGATCTTGCCGGAAAGCCGGTGGGCTTCGACGCCGGTGCGAAGCTCGATTCGGCCGCGCAGGTTTTTTTGCGGCCCCGCCGGGTCCCGGTTGATCAGCCCCATCAGTTTACGCAGTTCCAGCGCATCCAGGCCGTTTCCGTCCGCGTCGGCCGCGCGGGCCATTTTTTCGAACTCCGGCAGGCCTTCCTTCTCCGCGACCCATTTCCTTGCCACGCCGTCGTAGAGCCTAAGGTCTACCATGCGCTGCGCCGTTGGCGCGTGGCAGGCGGCGCAGGACACGACTTCAAGATGCAGTCCGGCATTCAGGAGCCATTTCTGGTGGGTGCCCATCGCGGTTTGATGGCATCCCACGCAGGTGTCATACGCGGTCTTGGGGCTGATTGCATGCGAACCATGGCAGTCGGTGCATACCGGGGCCGACAGATTGCCCCTGCCCAGGAGCATGGCGTGAATGCTTCCCTCGTTTTGCTTGAGCGCCTCTGCGTGGCACCCGCTGCAGACCTTGGTCATCGCGATGGAGTATTCGCGCGCACTCGCGATGTTTTTCTTGGCCTGAGAATGGGTCTTGAGGTCGACCTCGGCGTGGCAGACGGCACACCCGATTACGCCGTGGATCGACTTGGCAAAGGCGTCGCCCTGAATGTGCAGGGAGAGCGTTTTTCCATCCGCCAGATCCTTTTTTAGCCCGTCAAACGAGTGACATCCCAGACATTGCTTGTCGCCTTCGGAAAGCGAGTCGGCCGCGCCGGCGGCTGCGGTCACGAACGTCATCGGGAACAGAACGAGAAATGCCGCAAAAGCGGCAGTGATGAGGTTCTTGTGGAATGTCGCTGCCCTCATCGGTTTTTCTTTGCGGGAGTTTGCCATGTGTTTCCCCTATTCTTCTTCTATTGCATCCTATCTAAAAAATGTGCCGGGGGGGCGAAACGCCCCCCCGGCACCAGCCTTGCGTGATGCCGTTTTACTCGGTATCGGACCGATCCGCCAACGCCTTGGCGCCCAGCTTGCCCCATGCCTGGAAGCCGAACCAGAGCAGCATGCCGAGGCCCACGATCGGCCCCACGATGATGTACGCCAGCCCGATGAAAGGCGCTGCAATCAACAGGGCGGCGCTTTTCAGCACGCTCGGTTTCACGGGCGCTGCCGGCTGCATTTTGGCGGCTTCTTCGGATTTCTTCTTCTGCGCCTGGATGGCCATCCACGCGAGCATGCCAAGCCCGACGACGGGGAAAGCGAGGATATAGGCGAGCCCGACGAAAGGCGCCGCGAAAAAGAGGGCGACATTCTTCAGGAAGCGGACAACGTTTTTCGCTCCGCTCTGCGCCGGCGCCGCCGCAGGCTGCGCGATCGCGGCTGCTTCGGTCACGCTCTGCGCCGTCGCATCTTTCTCGGAAAAGGCCTTTTGCGCGCTGCCTTCGATCATTTCGGGCGAAAGAGGTTTGCGCAGGAAACCGGATACGCCTGCCGCTTCGGCTCTCGCTTCATTCTCGGGCGAGCCGTAGCCGGTGACTATGACCACCGGCAGCCAGGGGCGTCTTGCTTTGACTTGCTCGGCCATCTCCAGGCCGCTCATCCCCGGCATTTTGATGTCGGTGAACACAACATCGTAATCTTCCGCTTCGAGCTTGTTCAGCGCTTCCTGTCCAGAGCTGGCGGTAATCACCGCGTAGCCCTTCCCGGAAAGGACCCGGTCGAAACTCTTGGCAACTACCGGATCATCGTCAACTACCAGAGCTTTGCGTAAGGCACTCATGACATTTTCCTTGTTTCAATATGTGAAATTGCTGGTTTTCCAAGCGGAATCGATACGTGGACCGATCCCTTTGTCCGATTCTGTTCGGTCTCGGTGCAGGGCCCATTTCTTCTGCGTCATGGCACCGTTCGCAACGTTGATCACATCGTCGGGGCCGACTGGTTTGGCAAGATAATCGTACGCACCCAGCCGCACCGCTTCCTTCGCCGTTTCCACGTTCGGATACCCGGTGATAATGACTACTTCGGTCTCGGGCCATCTTTGCTTGATCGTCTTGAGGACCTCCATGCCATCCATCCCGGGCATGCGCAGATCGAGCAGCACTACATCGGCTGGCCGCCGCTCCATTACCCGCAGCGCTTCGTTTCCGTCGCGGACCACCTCCACGTTGCAGTGAATGCTTGCCAGCGTCCGGATGTGGCTAAGGCGCACAACCTCTTCGTCGTCGACTACCAGGATTTTTGTTTTCTCGTCCATGTTCGTTACCTCGCATGTTTCCTTTTACCTCTGCTAATGCAACGTCCATGCCAGCCCTGGAAAATCCATGAATATGTCGTTATTTATCAATTTGTTAGACAGAAATATCAGCGCGGTAGACGCAAGGATCGAAGCGCAGGCGTGGGCGCTGAAGTACATTTTATTTGTACATATTTGCGGGACCAATACTTTTTACATATAGTTTTCAATAAGATAAGAACTATTGTGGCGAGTATTTTGTTTATACATCCGCTGTTGTGATAGGGGATCGCTAGGGAAGAAAGGACAGCTCAAGGCGCGCCGCATCGCGTGGCGCGAAAAATCAGGATGCAGTTCTAGCGGAGTATAGGCCTGGCCCGGAATCGGGCCGATGGCATGCAAACCGGGGTTACGGTGTGCCGGCCTTGGGGTATCCGGCCGTGTCCAGTGCCTGGTCCCAGCCTTGCTCTTCGTAATCTTTTTGAACGGCGACACCGATCACCATTACCGGCACGCGCGGTGCACCGGCCAGTTTGGTCAATTCCTCAATTTCATCTTGACTCGCGACAACTTTTTCAGTGAAAGGCACGCCGCGCTTGTTCAGATGATCGAGCCCTTTCTTGCAGGGGTTGCCGCAGTCTTTGGACGTATAGATAGTCACCGGAAAACTCTTTACCGCCTGCTGCAGCGCATAGGGCTGCTGTGGCGCAGTGGCGGCCTGGCGGGCCGAACCTTTCTTTTGAACGTTCTTGGCGTTGGCAGGGGGCGGCGTGTCGGTGTAATACACCTTACCGCTGTCGTCGGTCCAGCGGTAGAGCTGGGCCTGCGCAGCAAGTGCACACGCAAGAAGACTGAATGCTATGAGTCCGCGCATAGAGCACCCCGACAAAAGATCAGCTTTGGGCGTGCAACAAATCAGGCGCCAATCATACCACTGTGCCGCAGCAGCGCATCCACCGTGGGTTCGCGGCCGCGAAACGCCTTGAACGACTCGAGCGCGGGCCGGCTGCCGCCCACCGCCAGGATCTCGTCGCAAAAGCGCTTGCCGCTGCGATCGTCGAGCACGCCGTTCTCCTCGAACAGGCCATAGGCGTCGGCCGAAAGCACCTCGGCCCACTTGTAGCTGTAATAGCCGGCGCCGTAACCGCCGGCGAAAATGTGCGAGAAATTATTCTGGAAACGGTTATATGCCGGCGGTATCGCCACCGCCACCCGGCTGCGGATTTCGTCCAACAGCTGCTGCGGGGTCTTGCCGCCGTTGACGTCGAAATCGTAATGCAGATGCATGTCGAACAGTGAAAATTCCAGCTGGCGCACGGTCTGCATCCCGCTCTGGAAATTCTTGGCCGCGAGCATCTTGTCGTACAGCGCGCGCGGCAGAGGCTCGCCGCTGTCTACATGCGCGGTCATGTGCGCGAGCACTTCCCATTCCCAGCAGAAATTCTCCATGAACTGGCTGGGCAGCTCGACCGCGTCCCACTCCACCCCATGTAAGCCAGACACGCCGAGATAATCGACGCGGGTGAGCAGATGGTGCAGGCCGTGGCCGAATTCGTGAAACAGCGTCAGCACCTCATCGTGGGTGAACAATGCCGGCTTGCCCCCGACCGGGGCCGAAAAATTGCAGGTGAGGTAGGCCACCGGCGTCTGCACGCGCCCGCCCAGCCTGCGGCGGCTGATGGCCTCGTCCATCCAGGCGCCGCCGCGCTTGGTGTCGCGCGCATACGGATCGAGATAGAACTGGCCGAGCAGATTTCCGTGCAAATCGCTGACGCGGAAAAAACGCACCGCTGGATCCCAGGTCTCGGCCGCATCCGGCCGGATGCGCACGCCGAATATCGTCTCCACCACCCGGAACATCCCCTGCATCACCTTTGCTTCCGGAAAAAACTGCTTCACTTCCTGGTCGGAAAAAGCGTAGCGCGCGGCGCGCAGTTTTTCCGAGGCATATGCGAGATCCCAGGCCTCCAGTTGGGCGAGGCCCAGTTCGGCCGCCGCGAATTCGCCCAGTTCGGCATAATCCTTGCGGGCGAAAGGCAGGGCCTTGGCGGCAAGGTCGTTCAGGAAATCGAGCACCTGCCGCGGCGTCTGCGCCATTTTCGGCACGAGTGACACTTCGGCATGGTTGGCGTAACCGAGCAATTGCGCCGCTTCGTGATGCAAGCTGAGAATCTGCGTAATCAGCGGCGTATTGTCGAGCTCGGGCTTGCCGAATTCGCTCGCCCGCGTGACGTAGGCCCGGTACATTTGTTCGCGCAGTTCGCGCTCGGCGGCATATTGCATGAAAGGCACGTACGCAGGCGCCTGCAAGCTGAATTTCCAACCGGACTTGCCGTCCTTGTCCGCGGCGGCGCGCGCCGTTTCGAGCACGTCCTCGGGAATGCCGGCGAGCTTGCTCTGGTCCTCGACGTGTAGCGCAAACGCTTTGGTCGCGTCGAGCAGGTTTTCGGAAAATTTGGTGGCGAGGTGTGCCAATTCCTCCGAGATCGCGGCAAAGCGCCGTTGCATCGAAGGCGCCAGCTCGGCGCCGGAGAGGCGGAAATCGCGGATCTCGTTGTCGACGATTTTGCACTGCGCCGGCACAAGGGCGGCATATTCGGGTGAGACCTTGAGCGCCTTGTATTTTTCGAACAGGACCAGGTTCTGGCCCAGCTCGGTGTAGTACTGCACGACCTTGGGTTGGTTGGCGTTGTAGGCCGAGCGCAACTCGGGCGAGTCGAGCACGCCGTGCAAATGTCCGACCACGCCCCAGGCGCGCGCCAGTCGCTCGTTCGCGTCCTCCAGCGGCGCGACGAAATCGGCCCAGGTCGCCGGGGTCCCGGGCCGCGTCAGGACTTCGATGCGCGCGCGGTTTTCCGACAGCAGCAGCTCGACCGCGGGCGCGATGTGCTCCGCTTCGATCGCTGAAAAACGGGGCAAGCCGGTGAAATCCAGCAGAGGGTTAAGCTCGGTCGTGGTCATCTTTTCCTTGTGCTCGCAGTTGTTCGTTGTACGTTGTACGTTGTTCGCTGTACGTTGTTGGTAACCAGTGACGGGCAACGAGCTGCGCGCTCCGCTCCCTGTATAATATCAGGCTGGAATCATGTAACCCGCAATGAGCGCGGCTTGCGCGGCACGTCCACGCGATGTTCCCGCGCCATCCGAACGCTGGCACGCGCCATCGTATCCGCCGCCGCCAACAAGGAGTCGCCATGTCAGCCGTTCCCGAATTTCCCGCCGCCAATGATCCCGATTCCCTGGAAACCCAGGAGTGGCTGGACGCGCTCGAAGCGGTAATGGAGCGCGGGGGCGCCGAACGCGCCCACTATTTGCTGGAAAAGCTGGTCGACAAGGCACGCCGCTCGGGAGCCTATCTGCCGTACAAGGCGCAGACCGCTTATCTCAACACCATACCGCCGCACATGGAGGAGCGCTCGCCGGGCGATGCGGCGCTGGAGGACCGCATCCGCGCCTGCTGCCGCTGGAACGCGATGATCATGGTGGCCAAGGCGAACAAGGTCGAAGGCGATCTCGGCGGTCACATCGCCAGCTTCGCCTCGGTGGGCACGCTGTTCGGCATCGGCCAGAACCATTTCTGGCATGCCCCAAGCGCCGGGCATGGGGGCGATCTGGTCTACTTTCAGGGCCATTCCGCCCCGGGCGTCTACGCGCGCGCCTTGCTCGAAGGGCGCCTGACCCAGGAGCAGCTGATCAATTTCCGCCGCGACGTGGACGGCAAGGGGGTCACCTCCTATCCGCATCCCTGGATCATGCCGGACTTCTGGCAGTTTCCCACCGTGTCGATGGGCCTCGGTCCGATCCAGGCGATCTACCAGGCGCGTTACCTCAAGTACCTGCATGCGCGCGGCCTCGCCAACACCGAGAACCGCAAGGTGTGGGCCTTCCTCGGCGATGGCGAGACCGACGAGCCCGAATCGCTGGGCGCCATCTCCATGGCGGCGCGCGAAAAGCTCGACAATCTGGTGTTTGTCGTCAACTGCAACCTGCAGCGTCTGGACGGCCCGGTGCGCGGCAACGGCAAGATCATCCAGGAGCTGGAGGGCGATTTCCGCGGCTCCGACTGGAACGTGATCAAGCTGATCTGGGGTTCGTACTGGGACCCGCTGCTGGCGCACGACAAGGACGGCATTCTGCTGCGCGTCATGGAAGAGACCGTCGACGGCGAGTATCAGAACTTCAAGGCCAACGACGGCGCCTTCGTGCGGAAGCATTTCTTCGGCAAGCACCCGAAGCTGCTGGAACTGGTGTCGCGCATGACCGATGACGACATCTGGCGCCTCAACCGCGGCGGCCACGATCCGCACAAGATCTATGCCGCCTACGCCGCGGCGATGAAGCACAAGGGCCAGCCCACGGTGATTCTCGCCAAGACGGTCAAGGGTTTCGGCATGGGCAAGATCGGCGAAGGCAAGATGGCCACCCACCAGCAGAAAAAAATGGACATGGCTTCGATTCGCCAATTCCGCGACCGCTTCAACATCCCTATCCCGGACGACAAGCTGGAGGAGTTGCCGTTCTACGTTCCACCGGCCGATTCGCCGGAGATGAAATACCTGCATGAGCGCCGCCAGGCGCTGGGCGGCTATCTGCCGAGCCGCCGGCGCAAAGCGGATCAGGTGCCTGAGGTGCCGCCGCTGTCGGCGCTGGACGCGGTGCTGAAAGCCACGGAGCGCGAGATATCCACCACCATGGCTTTCGTGCGCATTCTCAACGCGCTCCTGCGCGACAAGAACCTGGGCAAGCACATCGTGCCCATCGTTCCGGACGAAGCGCGCACTTTCGGCATGGAAGGCATGTTCCGCCAGCTCGGCATTTATTCCTCGGAGGGACAGAAGTACGTGCCCGTCGACCGCGACCAGGTGACCTACTACCGCGAAGACAAGGCCGGCCAGATCCTGGAGGAGGGCATCAACGAGGCGGGCGCGTTCTGTTCCTGGATCGCCGCCGCCACCTCCTACAGCACGACCAACGTGGTCAGCGTGCCCTTCTACATTTTCTACTCGATGTTCGGGCTGCAGCGCATCGGCGATCTGGCCTGGGCCGCGGGCGATCAGCGCGCGCGCGGCTTTCTCCTCGGCGGCACCGCCGGGCGCACCACCCTCAACGGCGAAGGCCTGCAGCACGAGGATGGACACTCGCACGTGCTCTCCTCGGTAATCCCGAACTGTATCTCCTACGATCCGACCTTCGGCTACGAGCTGGCGCTGATCATTCATGACGGACTCAGGCGCATGGTGAGCAACCAGGAAGACGTGTTCTACTACATCACCGTGATGAACGAGAACTACCCGCATCCGGGTCTGCCTGAAGGCGCCGAGGAAGGGATAATCAAGGGGATATATTTGTTCAAGACGGGCGTCAAGCACAAAGCCGGGACGGGCGCGGACAAGCCGCTCAGGGTGCAGTTGCTCGGTTCGGGTACCATCCTGCGCGAAGTCATCGCCGCGGGCGAGCTGCTGCAGAAGGACTGGGACGTGAGCGCCGATATCTGGAGCTGCACCAGTTTCACCGAGTTGCGCCGCGACGGCCTGGACTGCGAGCGCTGGAACCTGCTGCATCCTACCGAAGCGCCGCGCGAGTCCTGGGTCGAGAAAAATCTCAAGGGCAGTTCCGGGCCGGTCGTGGCCTCCAGCGACTACATCAAGACCTTCGCCGAACAGATTCGCCCGTTCATCCCCAGGGGCAGGGCGTATCGGGTTCTCGGCACCGACGGCTTCGGCCGCTCCGACACGCGCGAGCGATTGCGCGACTTCTTCGAGGTCGATCGCCACTGGGTCGCGGTGGCCGCGCTGAAGGCGCTCGCGGATCAGGGCGACATCAAGGCGACGGTGGTGGCGGCGGCGATCAGGAAATACGGCATCGATCCGAACAAGCCCAATCCGGTAACGGTGTAAAAGGAACAACCATGTCCAGCATCACGGAAGTCAAGGTTCCCGACATCGGCGATTTCAAGGAGGTCGATGTCATCGAGATCCTGGTCAAGCCCGGCGATTCGGTGGCCAAGGAGGCGTCGCTGATCACGGTCGAGTCGGACAAGGCGACCATGGAAATCCCCTCGCCCGCCGCAGGCGTGGTGAAAGAGCTGAGAGTCAAGCTGGGCGACAAGGTTGCCGAAGGCAGCATGATCTTGCTGCTGGAAGCAAGCGAAGACGAAGCTCCCGCAGCGCAGCCGCCCAAGGCCGCGGAGATTTCTGTGCCAACCGCATCGGCGCCGAAGCCTGCCGCGGCAAGCGCGACCGAGCCGGCGGTCCTACCGATACCCATATCCAGGCCCGCGCCGGTGCCGTTCGAGCCCGTCGCCGAGGTGTGCGCGTTCAGACCGCATGCCAGTCCTTCGGTGCGCAAATTCGCGCGCGAACTCGGCGCCGATTTGGCCAAGGTGCGCGGATCCGGCCCCAAGGGCCGCATCACCCAGGAAGACGTGCAGGCTTTCGTCAAGGGCATAATGACCCAGGCGCCGGCACCGGCACCGGCGCCGCCGGCGGGTTGCTTCGTCTTCAATCTGCCGGAATGGCCGCAGGTGGATTTCGCCAAGTTCGGCCCGGTCGAACTGAAGCCGCTGTCGCGCATTAGGAAACTCTCCGGTGCGAACCTGCACCGCAACTGGATTTCCATTCCGCACGTAACCCAGTTCGACGAGGCCGACATCACCGGGCTCGAGGCTTTCCGCAAGGAAAGCGGCGCAGCGAGCGAAAAGCAGGGCTTCAAGCTCACCCTGCTCGCTTTCATGATCAAGGCCTGCATCACCGCCTTGCGCCAGTATCCGGAGTTCAATGCCTCGCTCGACCGCGGCGGCGAGAACCTGGTGCTGAAGAGATATTTCCACATCGGCGTGGCGGTGGACACTCCCGACGGCCTGGTGGTGCCGGTGCTGCGCGATGCCGACAGGAAAGGTGTATACGACCTCGCGCGCGAGCTGGCGGAAGTGTCCAAACTCGCGCGCGACAGGAAGCTCAAGCCGGGCGACATGCAGGGCGGAACCTTCAGCATTTCCAGCCTGGGCGGCATCGGTGGCACGGCCTTCACGCCTATCATCAACGCCCCCGAAGTAGCCATCCTCGGCGTGTCCCGAGCGGCAATGCGCCCGGTGTGGGTTGGTGGAAAAGGCGAGGCCGGCCAGTTCATGCCGCGGCTGATGCTGCCGCTGTCGCTATCCTACGATCACCGCGTCATCGACGGCGCCGCCGCCGCGCGCTTCAC
>ERZ1292630.276-Hain-H41-02um-R3-276-length-54978-cov-8_pt1 | contig 54978 bp, 22 predicted proteins | sample MGYA00564408_ERZ1292630 | MGnify/ENA primary metagenome ERZ1292630 (study PRJEB36523, sample SAMEA6512641) | groundwater metagenome | collected 2019-01-08 | study: AquaDiva: Metagenomics assemblies of 32 groundwater samples
ATCTCTGAACATGGGAGCGGCTTCTCCACGTCGCAGCATCACAATCCTGCGCTGCGCGAGATTGACAGCGATGAGGAGGCGTCCGAGAGCACGTCGACGACCATGGGGAATTCCATGATTTCGGGATCCAAGTCGACCACGTCCGAGCAGTACGCGAGGCATCAAGGCCTGCTGCTCGAGCTCGTGGGTCAATCCGGTGGCCTTCGAGGGAAGCAGCGCCGTGATGGCAACATCGACGGGGGCAAAGTCACCTCCTCGTTGGCACGGCAGCAGACAGCGTTGACCGGGGCCACCACGGGACCTCTACGAAAGGACAGTGGTGCAGACGCATCACAAACAGCAGCCCACGGTGGACCGTCTTCTACTACCGAGGCAGATAGCAATGGCAATGGCGGCGACTCAGAAATGGAGGACGCGTCCATCTTCACACGGTGCCTCTACACCCCCATATGCGCGCCGCTCCGCAAGTGGCTCGCGACCATGCCGTCCTTCAAGTTGCGCATCATCTTTGTCGTGATCCATGCATTCATGCTCGCCGTGCTCATATCGGTGTGCATTTCAGCCGGTTTCCACTACAGTCGCGACTCACAACGCCTGATTGCCATCCAACCTGTGGACCCGGTGCTCAGGTGCTTAGCGGCCGTCGAAACCGAGATGATGGACGTGCTGCTGTCCTTCCCCTTGCAGTCGTTTGTGGACGACCAAAAGAGGCAGCAGCAGACGTCAGGATCGGCAACCGGCAGTCGCAACCTGTACCTGGAAGCGCTGCTGCGGGATTCGGTTCCCAAGCGAATGGCGTTGTGTGCCGTCGCGCGCGGTGCGATCATCTCGGCGAAGTGGAGCATCTTGGGCAACCAACTCGACGCTTCCAACAGCAGCCAAACGGCCAGTTGGACGGTCCGCCAGCGGAACAGTCAACAGCTTACACCGTCGGACGTCGCCAAGGGGCTGTTAATGCTGGCCTCGACCGAGCTCGCGGACGCGATTGCGGACGCCATGGCGCAAGCTCCAGCCACGAGTGGCTATCTTGGTGGCGAACGGTGGCGAGCCATCGGTGTCGTTAGCTCAAAGTACGAATTGGGTCTCTTGGCCTTGCGCGAACTCATCTCGCATCAGGACGCACTGACCGTGCCGGCGGGCCGGTCCGACCTCACGGGTGGGGCTAGCACAGGCGGGGTCGTCTCCACAATGGCCCCGATCGACGCGAGTAGCATTTACTTGTTTCAATCATATTTCCCGAATCTCGTGGCGCCCAGACGCCTCTTTCAGCAGATGCTGGACATTTCCGTGGGTTCGGCCAACTTGCTTCGTCAGTGCGTCATGTGGGCCTCGCTCGCCACAAGGCTGCTCGAGGCCCAGGAGTCAAGCCTCCTCACTTCCTCAACCAGTATTTCGAGTGGGAATTCACTGATCGACGGCGATGCCGTGTGGATCGACGCCACCGGGATTGACATTGATGGCACTGTCACCACGGTCGATCGGCAACGAGCGGCGGCAACGGGAGGCGTGCTGGACTCTGACATTCTCATGCCGAGATTCGGTCCAGAAAGTCCGCCCTATTCGCCCCCGAGCCCGATTCACTATTTCAATGTGACGTCAAACGTGACGAGGTACGCGTCCCGGCGCGTGCTGGTCACTCGCCGGATGTTAGCGTCGGCGTTCAACGACGATTCGGTCGTCCTCGTGAGTAACGGCACCACAACGATGACGATAGTGGTCCCTAACGTCCCCCTGCGGCACGCGTCTCACAGAGTGGCCGCCCAACTGTTCGCCGAAACGGTGTTGGCTGCGTTATTCAACACATCGACGGTATTGCAGGCACTTGTCGACACAACGAACCGAACCGTTTTGTCGCCTGTCAATATGCGATCCACATTGTTCGATTGCTTCGTTACTTCGTCTGCAATTGTGTCAGGGGACGCGCTTCGCGAAGTATTCCTGCAACGCTCTTCTGCCGATCAAGTCGATGATAGCATTGTTGCGGCTGTGCCAACGGTGTTTTGGTCATGGATCGCGTATGGTGGCGACCGACCCCTAGGGACGGTGAACGCTTCGTCGCTTCCCATCCCAGGGGCGTCCGCTCAAACGCCATCAGTTTTCTTCCTTGCGACTCTGACAAGCGCCCAACACACCGCTCAAGCTACTGCAACCACGCGATCCGACAATACGTCGGCGCCCGATGAGCGATTTGCGGCATCGCCCTCTTGGGCTTCCGTGCTTCGAGCATGCGCCCATGTGTCACAGTTTGATGTCGCAGCTCGCAGTGCCTCCGACTATTCCACGAGGTTGAACGCCGTCAGTAGCACGGATGTGGCTTTTTCGCCGTCTCCGCCTCCACACTTTTATCAGAGAAACACCAGCAACTTCGGCGTGACGAAGCGTTTCTGCGACGCATTCATTTCCTTTTCGGCGTCCGGATACCTTCGCGATGCCGAGGAAGGCGGAATGTCCGGCACTTCGCCTGCGGCGGTGCGCCGGGCCGCATTCGCCCCGTTCGACCGTGCGCAGCACTCTTCGACACAGTACCGGTGGCGGCTAGAGCGAGCGGCCGCCGCCGCCTTGCCTCGCCATGTCTGCAACCGCTTTGCGGCTGCCGGCGGCAATGAGCGGCCGGACGTCCTCGACGCGAGTGGGGCCAAGTGCCGTCCATCGTCAGGATGGAGGGGCTATGCCGCGCTGCCGGCGGCCGTGGCCCTTCGGCGGAGCGTCGAGGTGGTTGGTGACATGCTAGAATACTTGTCCTCGGCGGCCACCATCGAAGCGAATCTCAGCTCTAAGCCATTCGCCTCGTCCAACGTGTTATTTCGGCGCGACATGAGTGACGTGACCGGTCGATTGGCGTATTTGAAAGCGACGCCGGTAGTGGACGCCTTTGTCGCGAACGGGGCCGACATATCCTCCTCGTCCTCTTCACCGTTTTTTGCGCCGTGGCCTGTGCGCAACGTTGGGATCAATGCTTATGTGCCTCGCTGGAATGTGGCTCCGTTTCTTGGAGTCCATGCCGATGTGCAGGCGGCGGCGGACCTCATCGCGGGAATCTATCGCACCCAGTACGAAAGCAGTGTCGTCGAACTCCTGGTCGCTAGCGCGCTGCTGGCATTAACAATACTCTTCGTAGGACTATCCGCATCGTCATTTTCGCGGATGCGGCTGCGGTTTCACATGGAATTGGACAGCGTCGTCGAAAGGAGAGCCGCGATGCAACGCGCCGTTGCCCCGTTCGTTCCCGCGGAGTATCTGCTCGCCATGAGCTATCAAAGCATCGCCGAAGTCAAGTCGGGCGACCACCGCGAGGTCACGCTCACGCTTCTGTTTTGCCTTATCCACAACTTCGGTGTGCTCCATGCGCATGGTGGTGATGCGGCGACGTTCGCCTTTCAGCACCGCTTCGTCACGCTCGCCAGCCGAGTGACCGAGTCCTTTCCTGGTAGCTTCATGGACAAGTTCATGGGGGACGGAATCTTTCTCCTTTTCAGTCGGGCAATCGATGCCGCGCACGGGGCCTGCATATTCTCTGCGAATGCCGTCAAGTTGGCCTATGCGACGAAGCGGCAGGTGAAGTCGCTTCGAGGCAACTCAGTCGTCCCTGCGCGCCGGCGTTCCTCCTTCACGACGGGTTCGGTTTGCATCTTATCCAGCTCGGTCGCAGATGAGCGACCTCCGGCGATAGCGTCCGTGAGTGGGGAGTCCGCCATCGGGCGCAAAGTCACCACCCCGAGGGAAATGCCCGTGATCGCGGTCTCGCCGCCACTACGCGCAATCTCCCCGCCACCGAGCCACCGGCAAGAACGACACTCTCCGAGCGAAAGCAGCCATGCGATGCAAGAGGACGTGCCCATGACCGCAGCTCAAATCGATCCCAACGACAACGAAGGGGTCGAGGCGGCGCCAGCTGCACCGCAAGCAGACCCGTTCGATTTCGGTCCCGAATTAGACATGGTCGGCGGTGACCCGGCCGCTGAAGAATTGGCATCGCCTCATCGCTCGCCTCCGCAAAAGCGGTCGCCGTTTGCGAGCGCCTTGCCGTCAGGGGCCCCTCGACGTGGGGGAAGCGCCTTCGGCAACGCGTCGTTTGTATCGTCGACGTCGCAACATCCGCTTGGGCGCTCAGACGTGTCGAACTCGTCGTCCACGACGATCCACTTGTCCGCGCGGCCCGTTATCGGAAGCGGCATTCACACGGGACTGGTGTGCGTTGGAATTCTCGGCGATGACTACCGCCGCTCGTGCACCTTAATTTCCTCCAAAGTCAACCTGGCGGCCCGCCTTGCCAGTTTGACGAAACGGCTTGCGGTCGACGTCCTTGTGACGAAAGACGCCTTTATCGCGATGGAACGTTCGGCCTCGCTAGAGGACGACGTGCAGCAGTCGGCGACTCAGGTTTTCACGTCACGTTCACTGAAGGGACATCGCAGCGGCCGGTCCGCTGACCACCGAGCCGGAGATGATACCAGCGTTTCACTCGATGGTCCTTGTCGCTCCGGTCGCAGTACCGCCGATCGGCAGTTGTCGCGTCGCGACTTGGCTCCCTCTTCGACGATTTCCCGGCCGAGGCACCTATCCAATCTCTCCGACATTACGATTCTTGAAGACGCAAGAACCCTTGGGCACATCAAGGTGCTCGGTCAGACCACCAGCGCCGAGACGATTGAAATTTTTGCTACAAATGACCCTGAAATTCGGGATTACAAAGCTGGGACGAAACAGCTCTGGGATGAAGCCCACTCTTGCCGAGAGCGAGATGAGCTCAAGGAGGCGCAGGGCATTCTCCGGGAAATCAAGGAAATGCAGTCGTCGCTCCTCGTGGGTCACAATTCGACCATTGGTAGCCACTTGAGCGCCTTTGCCGGTGCCGCTCCAGTTGTCCCCGTCTACGTAGATACCCCACTCGAGCTACGGCTGCGCATGCCAAAAAAAATTCTGGAGTTTAATGAAAAGTAGAGCGCCGGCCGTTTGGATAGGTTAGGGAGCTTAGGGGCACTTGGCCGCCTCGTGCACGGGTACTATGTCGGCATGGTCCCGAGCAAAATGCGATTCCCCTTTTTTTTCTCTCTCGCCCTACAGAGCGGTATGATGTCTTCTGGGAGATCCCGCCATTTCAATGCCATCGCGGGTGTGCAAATGATTCTTCTCTTCCTCCTCTCAAATGGCTTTTCTCTTCCGACTAGGGCATCGTCGCTGGCCAACTTCACCGCTTCGTTTGGGAGTTTTTCGGCGTTGGTGTTGAACGGGTCCAGCAGTAGCTTCAACACCTCGGACCCCTCGAACGAAGTGGGTCAAATGGTGTACGTTGCGCATACGGATACCCTTTTCATTACCGACGTCAAGTTTCATTGCCTTCATGCGTTTAGCACCTTCAGCGGACCTTCTTGGTCGCTGGCAAGGTCGTCAACCATCTGGGCAGGTCGCTGCTCCGCGATCGGCCAGCCCCCCGTCGTCGCGTCATCACCAACGACAAGGTCGCAAGTCACCTTCAACGTCCCGTACGGGCTCGCCGCCGTGTATCCCAGTGGCGCCACCGCTGCCCAGCGGCTGCGACTGGAGCACAAACCCTTCGCCCTCCTCATCGCCAGCGGCGGGGCGCACGTTGTCCAAATCGTACGCCTGTCTCCTGGCGACGGGAGCGCGCAGTTGGTCGTCGGGCATCCTAACGTCAACGTGGGCCCAGCGGACGGATCGGGCACCGACGTTCGGATCAACTACCCTACCTACCTCACGGACATGCTCGATGGGGGTGGCTACGCCGTGGGCTTATACTTTGGCAACTGCATCGCCTATTTCCGGCCAGTCGCGGTCAATTATTACAGTGTCGCTGCCTTCCAAAACGTGTCGGTCGTCACATTCGCCGGAAAATGTGGCTCGGAGGCACCTTCGAGCAAACCACCAGACGGCACGCCCGCGGTGAACCAGTCTATTTTCATCAACCCGCCGTCCGCCGCCGTCCATCCCGAGGGCAGTGTCATGTACGTCAACGATCAAGGTCAAAACCGGCTCGTTAAAATCACACCGTTGTATCCAGCGTTCGCGCGACGGTCCTATACCATGCTGACTTCGGCGACCGCGTCGCACATCATGTTCACCCGGTCCGATCCCACCGTGCTGGTGATCGTAACGAGTGGCAGAAGAATGGACGTTTTGGATGTCAATTCGATGACAAGAAACGTCCTGGGGGACGTCGTGACCACCACGGCGACGGGTCGAACGTCCGTTTTGCTACCGAGTGGGAGGTTGTTGTTGTCGATGGGAGGCAGCGATGTGGTCTTACACCACGGTTGCTGCTTGCAATCATGGGTCCCGCGGCTCGTGTTCACCGAGGGGGTACTGGCGGTCGCGCCGACCGTCATGTGGTCCGCGAATGTCTCCGATGCCGCTGTGCCTCCCGCGCAAGTCACCTCGCTCTCCCAGCTCGCGTTCGTCTCGCAGGAGGACGCCATCTACGCGACCTCGGGCAGCAAGCTGATGAAGATGGGCGACGTTCGTGCAATGGCTCTAACTGGTCAATGGATCCAGGCGGCAGATTTCGCCGGAAACTTTCCGCTGAAAATGCCACCGAGCGATGTATGGGTGCCCATTCGGCGCTCCGGCGTTTCATGGTCATCCGCGCATAGCCTCGCAGCCATGTGTCCAAGTGCCGCCAGTCCGCGAGAGCGTTTGCTTCACATTTGCCGTCCTTTTGCCCTGATGGTCGCTGACAAGGCGGCAGGATCCATTTGGATCGTGCCGCTGCATGGTCCCACCGAAGGCACAGCACGGGCTTTGGTTCTCAAGGGTGAGTCAAACTCCACGGGAAACAGGTCCGCTGCGACCTTCGACCCAGATGGTGTCGTCAACCATTTCACATCGCCTTCGTTTATCGCCGACATGCTGACGGACGGTGCACTTGCGGTTCCGCTCGGCACCTCGCACTGCGTTGTCATTCTACAGTCCGTCAATGCCTCGTATGTTGATGACGAGAGCTTTGGTCGCGCTACGATACGGCTGTTCGCAGGGGCATGCTCGATGAAGGGAAGCCAATCGGCGGCGGCATCGCCGTCGGCACAGCCGGCGTATAACACGAGCATTTTCAATTTTCCGACAGCAATCTCCGTGGACCCTTCGGCCACCGTCATGTTCGTCAATGACGCGGGCAACAACCGGCTCGTCAAAATCTCTCCGTTGTTTCCGCCACACTCCCGAATCATGACGATGGTGGCTCCGATTGGGAGAGACTCTGGTCACATGTTGTATCATCCTCGCGAGTCAAGCAGCTTGTTGTTAGTTTCTACGAGGGGGATTGACGTGGTGAATCTCGATCTCTGGAACGCGACGTCCGTATTCTGGACGGCGAGCTCGACGAGGAACTTTCAGGCGTTGCTATGGCTCCCAGCGCTTGGACAACTCCTGCTCACTGCGATGTCGATTCCGACCATTTCGCAAGTGTGTTGCTTCTATTCGGTCGAGAACGACCAGGTCGAGCGGCGTGTCCGACGTCTAGACTATGCGTCACGCACGCTTTCGCCGCTGACGTTGTTGGCCACGCCAGCGTCGCCGTTTAACATCGTCGATGCTGTTGCCGTCGGGCCGTTAATCGCCCAGCTTGTTTTTATCCCTTCGGTCGATATTCCTTCGCTTTCGTCCGGAAGCCGGGGCACGCTTTTTCTGTCGGATTTCGTTAGTGGAGTTATTCGTCGCGCGCCAAACTGTCGGACCGATCATGCGACCGTTCTGCCCACCGAAATTTTTGCCGGGGCCATTGCAGGCGGGCTGCCCCAGGCACTGCACCAACCCAGACAGCAAGCGCTGTTTGATGGTCCCCTCGGGCTCGCGCCAGTTTGTCCAAGCGCCAGTAGCGCCCGTGAGCGTCTGAGAACGATCTGCAGACCGTTCGCGTTGATGCTCACAACTTATCAATCCAATAGCGTTTATTTGATCAACTTAGACGATCGGAACCCCGACGTGCTCCTCTTGGGAAGCGACGCGGCTGTGTCGCCCGCGATCAATCAGCCGTCGTATGTGACGGACATGCTCGATGGCAGCTTCTTGGTGCCCTTCGCCGGATCGCACTGTGTCGCGAAAATCAGTTCGAAGGCGGCCGAGTATTGGGACTATTCCAGCTTTGGCTCAGAGGTCCAGTTCTCTGTGTTTGCGGGTCGATGTGGGCAAGCCGGTAACTCCTCGACAGTTGCCAGCATTGTGGTCGCTGCTGACGTACCTCTGTTCAACCGGCCTGTAGCCGTGGGGGTTCATCCTCACCGGACAGCGGCGTATGTGACCGATTTAATCAACGCCCGAATTGTCAAAGTCTTTTCTAGCACACCGGCAACGTTGGCCACGTCGGCAACTGGGCGGCAGGCGGTCGTCTTCATGCGAAGCATCAGCGACCCGCACTTTGTGACGTTTGTTCCCTCGCTGCCGAGCACGATGCTGTTGAGCGTGTTTGGCACGACGTCTGCAAGAACATTTTTCTATCTGCAAGGAGTGGAGCCGGTGAGCCATGAAGCACGGGAAGCAGAAGAACTGGAACCGTGGGGTGGCAACTACACTCACAGCCGTCACATATTGCCGCTGTCCAGCGGCTCGGTGCTCATTTCGCGCGGAAAACAGCAAGCAACCACCGACCACCAGTCGTTGATATATATTGCATGCTGCGTTCCACCGTGGCAACCGCAACGAACTCGCTCGTTCACGATTTCCGAATCCCTTGGGCTGAGTGCCAACTCAACGAGCGTCTTCAACGCGAGCCTTGTTCGGTCAAAGTCCGTGTCGGTCGTTTCTCCGCTCCCAAAGACCGCCGCGTACGGTCAGATGGTCTATGTGGCCGCGAACGATGCGCTCTATATCACGGAAACATCATCCCATGTCGTGAGCATGGTGTCACCGCTGCTGAACGGCCGTGTGGCAGAGTGGTCTCGCCTAACCTTCGTGGACTATGTCGGCGTCCGGGGTTCGGCCTTTCGCAGTGAAACCGTTTCCGTGGAGCCAACGTCAATTTTCAGTGCGCAACTCCTCGCACCGACGGGCCTTGCTCCTGTCTGCCCTTCCGTCGCATCGCCGACGCAGCGATTACGCCTTGAGTGTCGGCCCTTCGGGCTGCTCGTCGCATCGTCCTTGGGCAACGTCGTGCACTTCGTTTCGTTCGATGGGGTGGTTCGGATCATCTCTGGTGCACCGTTTACCGGAAACAACACCTTGCGCAGCCTGAAGGACGCATCGGCAGCTCGCTACAGTGAACCGGGTCACATCTTGGACATGCTCCTCGGGTCCTTTCTCGTCACCGACGGCGCGGCACATTGCCTCGTTGAGCTCGTTCCGCGGCAGCCATATGAAACCCCAGTGGAGTTTAGTGGTCTGGACGCCGTGCCATTCGCCGGCCTATGTGGCACTCCTGGTTCGGACACGTCAACAAACGCCTCCAGTGCGTCGCTTCATCTGCCCGTCGCGACGGCCGTTGATCCTTGGCAGCGAGCGTTGTACGTCACCGATACTGGCAACCGCCGAATCGCGCGAATTGCACCACTGCGTCCGGCGTTACAACGCATGATCGCCACTCTCCCATTTGAGGGCTCCGGCTCTATCGTGCTGATGGGTGGGGCCTTAACCTATCACCCATTGGAGCCCTCGACGCTACTTACCGTCGCATCGGCCACGGCTGTTGCAGAGGTGCTTGCCGTCGACCTTCAGCTCTCAGTGGATTCGTCTGCAGGTCTCTTCAACAACTGGATGCCTCCAATATTGTCGAACAGTCGGCCTTTTCCCGCTAGTGGCTTTCGCGCCCGAGCGCGCTGGGCAGTCACCGCCGGATCGCTCGTTGTTGACCGCGTTCTCATTCTGCCCAGCGGTGGTGTCCTGTATGGCGGTCGCTCAACTGCCAACAATAGCATCGCAAAGCTGGCCTACGATTGTTGCCTCCCCGGGTGGGTGATCAATGACACCAGCGCCGTCTATTTCGCCGCTCCGGTTATTCCCGTCGGAGCTGGGTTCAAGGCCGCCACTGGCGTGGCATTCGGACAGCTGGTTGTGCTCTCGCGGCGGTCCGTGCAGCGACTTGCCGTCACCGACCCCATCGCTGACGTCGTACGGCTATACGATGTCGGGCCGCGGTTCGTCCATCCATCCGGTGTCATTGGCTTGCCTGGCGGCGTCCCCGCTCCCCGCATCGTTACGGCGTTGAGTGCCGCACGTTTTCGGCGGCCACGTGCGATGGTGGCCCTTTGTCCTTCCTTCGCCACCCCGCGGCAACGCTGGCGGAGCGAATGCGAGGCGTTCAGTTTGTTGATCAGTAGCGCGAACGCAAGTTTGTACTTGACCAGCTTTTCGCCCCGTGGGGACAGTACCACGACCGACTGGAATGGTCAGATGGTGCGCCGTGTGGTCGGAGACGACGCTCCCGCGTCCGGAACGGAAGCGAACCACTCTGCATTCGACATTGTGCATCTTGCGGATCTCCTTGACGGCAGCTTTGTGTTTGCATCGACGGGTGGCTGCATCATTCGCGTCGCATCCCTCAATGCCGTTTACTGGGACGATCAATCCTTCGGCAACGTGACTTTTGAACTCTACGGTGGAACTTGCGGTGATCCGAAAGGAATCCTGTTTGACGTGCAAGCGACGTGTGCGGACTATCTCGGAAGGGCACTCTACGCCACGACCCGCATGGGGCAGCTGATCCGCATCCGAACTTCGGAACCCCGGACGATCCTCGTTTTGCGCGACGGGCTTCCGGTCATGTCACAGATATTGCTTCATCCAGTGGAACCTGAAACCCTGCTCTTTGCGTCTTATGCATCAGGGGATGTGATTGCGGCCAACACGAGTTTGCTGACGTTTTGGAAGGGCACGGGCGGCAGGGGCGAAGAGCCACCGCCCGAAATCCCTCTGCGGTCGTGGACGTCACAACCGAACGCGACCAGCTTTGCGATCGTTCCAGATGGACGACTGTTCATATCCGTGAGCAGCTTGGAAGGTGGGTCGGCTGAGTTCTCCATGATCGAACGGCTTCCCTCTTGGAAGCTGGGTGACACCATTTACAATTCAGGCCCAATTTCGCCCCGTCGCAGGTTGGTTGTTGCGGATGGCGCGGGTCATTCCGTGACCCAGGCAGCAGCAACATCACCCCAGTTGTTCTTCAATGCGTTCGACAACGTACTTTACCGACCTGATCCTGCGCGGCACGTCATCGGACGGGTTTCACTCGGTGGCCCTTCGTTGGTGGTGTTCCGTGAGGACCTGTTTGCAGGGCAATACTTCGAACAGTTGTCCGAATTCACCGTCAAAACCACGACCCGTCATGCGGCCCGTTTCTCGTCACCTTCCGGAATCGTGCCGATCTGCGCGAGTGATGCCACACCAAGGCAGCGTGTCCGGTTGGATTGTGAACCATTCGGGTTGCTGACGAGCAGCGCCAACGCCGGCGTCCTGCATGCCATCAGCTTGAACTCGCTGGTGGACGAAGCGCGAGTTGTTGCCGGTCGGATCGACAATGGCGGTCCTCACGTCGATGGCGCTGGCGACCAGGCCCGCTTCGACGAGCCACACTACTTGGTCGATATGCTCGATGGTACGTTTCTGTTATTGGTGAGGCAGTCGTGCTGCGTGGTCGTAGTGCGTTCAATCAATGAGAGGTACGGCGATTGGTCAAGCGTCGGTAATGTGACGATCGCAACGTTAAGGGGTTCATGCGGCAATTGTGCTCGTCATGGCCGTTCGGTGATCTGGTCGTGCAGTGCGGCGGCCATTTCTCCACACCGAGACGCACTCTATCTAGTCTTTGACCCCAAAGTCGAGGACTCTACAACCATTGCGCGTTTGACTGGGGGTCCCCCATCGTGGGCGCGCACGTACTTCATGCGGACCACACCGTCGTTCGATGCAAGCGCGATGGTGTTTCATCCTCTGGAGAGTGAGACGTTGCTCATTCTTCAGGTTGCGGTGGCGAACTCTTCGGTCAAAATCACCGCGTTGAACGTCAGTGACGAGGGTGAGCCCGAGGCACTGCGCCATTGGGCTGAGCTACCTTCCGCAGTCCGGTCGCTCGTTTGGACGCCGTCCGGTACCATCATCCTTCCGGATGGAACGTCCGCGATTTTCACAGACTGCTGCTTCAAACCGTGGTGGAACTGGTCATCGACGGGACTTGACTTATCTGCCGCACCACTGCTGCCAATCTCGGTCCCGACAACGGATCCGCCTTTGTCCTCGTCGGAGTTTGCCGGCATGGCCTTCGATGGCTTCTCCTCCGCATTGTATGTATGCGATGCGACGGCGCACGTCGTGATCCGACACGAAACGACTGTTTGGGATAAGCCGGGGATGGCGTCGCCGCCAGGACCCATCGTACGTTGGGTCGTCGTCCTCGGCACTCCAGGGGTGGTCTTGCAGCCACCGACTGCCTATACACGGACTCAGGCTAGCGCCGCACGTCTGCACTCACCCAGCGGGATCGCGACCGTGTGTCCCTCGGCGGCCACACCGCGAGATCGATGGCGGCTGGCATGCAAACCGTTCGGCCTACTCGTGTCGAGCGTCGCGGGTCGCGTCATCCATTTGGTTACGATTGGACTAAACATCGACACGGCGCGAATTGTCGTCGGTGCCGCCGGTATCATTCCGGTCGTTGACGCCGAAGATAGTGGCGGTGACACCGCCAGGCTTTATGATCCGGGCGACCTCTCCGACGCTCTCGATGGCGGTGGATTTCTTGTCGCAGATGGTCGGAGCGGCACCGTCCGTCATTTGCGTCCCGTCAATGCCACGTACGATTCGGACGAAAGCTTTGGCGTCGTCATGGTGCGCAATTTCGCTGGGGCGGCTGGTGCCATAACGGTGAGCGACGGATCGATCGCCTACAAGCGCGCGGTGTTTCGGTCACCCATCGCTGCCCGCATGTCACTTTTCGGGAGCATTTGCTTCGTACTGGACGTGAAGGCGACCGGCAGCGTCTTGAAGAAGATTCAACCTGTGTGGCCGCCTGCCGCGCGACTCGTATTCACAATTCAATTGGCTCTTGGCGCGACGGCTTCGTTCGCCTTCCATCCTGTGTTCCCGTCCACCCTAGTCGTGTCGGGCAGCAGCCTAGTAGCTCACGGACCGTCCATGATCACAATCGACTGTCGTTCTCGAAGTGCCGCGCTCCGACCGGTCGTTTTTGAACCGAGCGGCACTGCGGATAGCAGCGGCACCGCTACTACGTCGAGATCCACGATGTTCTTGCCAAGTGGCCGCATGATGCTTTCCTTCAACGTTTCGAACAGCAGGGCGCAATCTCCGCTGAAAACGGATTGTTGTTTTCCGTCTTGGGACGTGCCGTCCGGATCGCCATTGGTGCAACAAGGTGGGGACCCAACTGGTTCAAGTAGTCGGCAACGACTATTTTTCGACGTTCCCGCCGCGGTGCATCCATTCGTCGAATTCGACCCGTCCACGGAAGATCCTCTTGTGTCCTACCTCCCCAGTCTTGGTCAGCTCGTGTACGATGCCACGGGGGACGTCATTTACATGCCTTCGGTACACATGCACTGCATCCTCGTCTTTCCCGCCGTGGAACGAGCGGCACCTGAACGGAGTTTGCTGGACGCTCCGATGGCTTACGCTGGCCTGCCTGGACGCCGACTGACGGCAGCAACCCTTGCAACCGACACCGTCGCGACGTTCTCGTTCCCTGTTGGCATGGTCGCGGTGTGCGCGAGCTCGATGACGTCCTCGGCTCGATTGCATCTGGCGTGCAAGCCCTTCGCTCTCCTCATCTCGAGCTTCACCGGCCACGTCATTCACCTAGTATCCCTTCAGCAGACACCTTCCGACGGGTTACTCCACCACATTGTCGCAGGGAAAATCGATGAGATCGGTGTCCTTGACGGTGTCGGCGCCCTGGCCAGGCTAGGGTCGCCTTCCTTCGCCGCTGACCTTCTGGATGGAACCTTTGCCTTCGCGGACGTGCTTACGCACAGCATCGTGCGCCTCTCATCCGCTTCGAACACATCGGCCTACAACAGTATGGATGCCTTTGGAGATGCCGCAGATGTGCGCGTTTTGGTGGGCTCCAGGGGTGGTGGGCGGACAGCGAGTCCTGAAAGCGTCGACGGTTCGTCAGCTTTGTCTCGCTGCTTACTCGAGCCGTCAGGTGTGGTCGTGGCACGTCGAGAAAGCACTAATGACTCGGTTATGTTCGTGTCCGAGACACAAGGGGTGGTGTGGAAGGTGGCGCCGCTTTTCCCCGCGCAACGTCGTCGTGTTTGGCTCGTACAGTTTCGCTTTCAGGACGTTGCGATGGCGCCCGCGTTTGCAGCTCAAGACGCGAGCAGCAATCGAGGCCCTACGGGTTACTCGCTCGCCTTTCACGCTTTGGAACCGGACACGTTGTTCATTTCGGGCGTTCCTGACGGTTCCATCTTCGCCGTGGATGTCGGGATCGATTTGGATTCGAACCGATGGACAGGACTGGACTGGTCGAACCGATCGCGGCTCTGGGCGACGGTGGCCACGCGAGCGAGTCACATGATATTTCTGCCCAGCGGCCGCGTGTTGGTTGGCTTGACGAGCGATTTTGCCGACGTCCCACCGACGCTGCTTCACGACTGTTGCTTCCTCTCGTGGAACGTAGTCGATTACTTGCCGACGGAGTCAACCAGTGTCGTCCCCAACACGACGGTTTTGAGTGTCACAGCTCAAGTCACGCCGATGCCTCCGGTGACGGTATCGCCAATTCCATCCGAGCCTGCTGTCTCCGTCCTTAACGGAACAGCGACGAATCGGGCATCGAACGAGCAGGCTCCGGCCGTCGCGGTGGCCGTGGTGGTGTCGTCGGTTAGCGCCGCGTTGGGACCCGGAAGCGCATCTGGGGCGTTCCGCTTAATTGCTTTGTCGTTGCTGATACAGTGCCCGGATGCGTATTCCCTCACCCCGCCAAGTCGGCTGGAGAATCCACTTGAATTACTCATCGGTGCAGCGCCACCGGCGGCCCCAGAGGTCCAAATGACTGCCTCAAGCAATGCCACGGGGGACGAACAACCCGCGCCGTCTGGCTTTGTACGGTCCTTGGCGCTGCATCGAGGCGCAGTGGTGGTGCAGCTTGCGATTTTTCTGCCAACTTTGGTCGCATTGCTTTGCGCGGGATACAGTATTCAGTACCGATTCACCCGTCCGGAAGAAGACGTTGCCATCGCGCGGCGTCTCCCCTCGTGGCGCGTGCCGTTCTTTGTCGCTCGCTTCCCATCTGCCGCGGTGGCCGCGTCGCAAATGACCATCTTTTCCGCTCTTTCGTCCGCGATGGTGATGGTGCAATTCGCGGCCCTGTCCGCCGTGCCGGCTGTCGATATTGCGCTTGCGTCATGTGTGATGTTGGTGTGTGTCGCACTCGTGGTTTACATCCTCGTCATGACCACGTCCAAGCGACGGTTTCGAGCGCGGCATGCGGAACAAACCGACTTTGGCCCTGAGCTGCCAACCTGGTTGCAACGAGCGCTTACCGGGGGCCGAATCTGGGTGCCTGGACTAAATCCCCGGACCGGCGAGCTCTCCGCGTTTCATTGCCCCCATCGCGCGATATACTGCGACTTTCAGTACCACCGGACGTGGTGGCTCGCGGTCGACCTGGGCGCCACAACCATCGTCACGATGCTTTGTCGCGTGCGATCCTCCATCACGTTGGTATGCAATACCATGGTCTGGTCGGTCGTGGCGGTGAACGTCGTCCTGTTGGGCGCTCTTATCATCCTGCGTCCGCATGCGGGAGCGATCAATATTGGCCAGGCGATCGTGGCACAGCTGCTTGCGTTGGTGTCGTCCGGCTTGTTGATCGGCGGGGAGCCTTTCGAAGGGGTCAGCGATGCCGTCGCGCAGGCGGCGCTGGCCGTTGCGGCCGCCCGTCTCATCTTTGACGTCATGGTGTTCGTTCTCGAGAATCGGTCGGCGGTGCGAAAGGCCGTATCCCGAAGCGTAAATTTTTTGCTAGAACGTCGTGCGAAGGGGCGCAAGGCCACGGACGTGACCCTGAGCGTGGCTGCCCCATCTTTGGAACCTTTTGACGACGGCAGCGACGTGGACTGGAATGACGAGGACGCCGTGCGGCGACGAACTTGTCGAACGCCCGCTGACGCACCTGAGGTATCGCCGCCCCAGTTGCGAGGGAAGCGCAACTTAACGTTGGCGTTGCGACGCGAGGCGGCGATCGTCGTTGACGACGCGGAAGGCAATGCGTTGCTTGACATGTTTTTGTCGACGAGTGGACTACCTGGCCAAGCCCCGTCCCGCCATGAACCACACACGTTGATGCCGCGGGACGATGACGTGAAACCTTCTCTTCGCAGCGACCCCATCATGGACACGTTTCTTTCGGAGTTGCTCGCCTTGAGCGCGGGAAACGAGGTCAATTCAACGCTGCCTGGGACAACCGACACCCGATCCAATCCGCTATTGAACCTTGCACCTCCTATTTCGTCTGCGGTACTGGAAGAACACGCTCCCGATCCCCTCGAAGAGTTTTTCTAAAGTTACGTCGTTGTGCTTCCAAAGGAGTGATAATTTTATTTCGCAGTTTGCGGAGATGGCAACGCCTCGTGTGCAGCTGCTTTGGGTCCTCCTTCCTCTCTCTCTAGGTTGTCTTTCAGTGCCTCCTCCCCATGATTTCGCCTCTGGCGTCGCGCCACCTGGGCTGCCGAGCCAGGCAGGCCGCGAGCGCAGTGGCGTGGGCCGCCAAGCAGCCGCCGCCGCAGCAGTGCGAGCGGCCACGCCGGCTAATTGTCCCGTCTTGGAGTTCGACGCAGGAAAAGTACGACCGCTTTCCCATGTTCGTGCTGGCCGCGTGGTTCGGAGTCGATGACATTTTCGCGGTGCGTGAGTCGGAGCTGAATGACCCCCGGATCGCCGACGACTTGCGCGCTCACTACGAAGCGTGTCAGGGGGGGAAGGTTTCCATTCGTCTTCGCGTGCTACCCGCACGCGATCGCGGTTCGACCGCGAACTCGGTGTCTCGCCATGTGATCGGAAATTTCCTGATTGGAGGGGCTTGGGGCCGTTCGGGTCTCCTCGGTCCGCGCACGCTTGAGACCAGCCTTCGCGTTTTCGATGATGTCCTCAAGAACTCGTCTGGATCTGGCAACTGGGCGGCCCAACTGGACGCACGGTTCACTCATCGAGAGCAACGCCGGCCTGATGATGGTCGAGCTTTAACACTTCCACCCAATCTTGAATACTGGCACGACAACGCTGAATGTCGCTGCATGGCGGACTTTTGCGAATTGTATGCGGCGGCAACAGCTTTCAGACGCGCCAACGCGGGACCGCAGCATGAACGACCAGCATTGAATGCTGTCCTTCGGCACCTCCCGGGTGAGGTGGCGCGGGTTGGCGCGGCTCCTCTGCGCTTCATCTTCAGTGTTGCGTCGGGAGCTGACAGAGCCGTGGCTTCCCACAGTATGGTCACACAAGAGCGCCAGCGACAGCAGCAGCTGTATGTTCGTTTGCTTCACGTTCCCACCGTTGATTTACTACACGGCTGCAAAACCACCGATATGGCCACTGGAGGCCCCGAGGCGGACGATGGCCCTGAGGAGGACGCCGACGAGGGGGTGGCCATGCCTTCGCCGCTCGACACTGAAGATTACCTATGGTGGCGTCAAACCCTATTTCCACGACAGCAAGAGACCTCGGCGGCTGGCAGTCCCAGAGATGGAAATGGTGACCCCCCAATCAACGTGGCAGCGCTGCGCATCGGTGTGTTATGGCCAGTCACGGCCCGTATTCTCGTCGAACGCGGGTTTGCGGAAACGGTGAACCCCGCACCGTCGTCGGCAGGCATTGCTCGAAGCGGGGCCGCGAATGCTCCGCGATTTCAGCACCTGAGGACCGCAGTGGGCAACATGCTCGCGAACGAGGACTGCTGGAGTCACCGACTCATGGGCGTCTCCCGAGAAGAAGATGTTTCGGGTGTCTCTGCTGGGTCTGGGGTCCCGCCGCTATCTTACTTTGCCTTTGCCATGATGACGCTGCGGTTGGTCGTTGAGACGATCGACGAGGCTGTGTCCGCATGCAACGAGAAGGTTCCGCCGCGGATATTTCCGGTGGCTGCGGAGGCGGTTCTGGGTTACGTGTTCAACGATACGTTTTTCCGTCGCCTTCGCAAGTTGTCGGTTGGCGTTCACGCGTCCTGGGAGGGGGCACATCGTGGTGAGGCAGTGGACGCGCCTCCTCGACCCGGCGGACTGGAGGGCATGTCGCTCCTGGCATTCGTTGCGTTTCAGCGGTTCCTTCTTGCCCGTGCGGAATCCTCCACGGCGCGAGACGTTGCAAAGAAAAATACGGCTGCTTTTGCTCGCACCGAGTTATCCGTCGCAGAATCGTTTCTTTTGCGTGGTCTTACCGATGCTGTTACTCCGACCTCGACGGTATTTTTGCCGCCGGTGGCGCACTGGAGCCTCGAATCCTGGTCGCACTTCATCGCAGCGGCTGGAAAACGAGGAGGGTTTCCCGTTTCGCGACGACTGCGCTGGGCGCTGTGCCGCGAGCATTACTTCTTGTCTCTCGTGTGGCTGGGTCGCGCGGGAATCGCCCACTGGCTGTCCACTCAGAATGACGACGACCGTCTGGAAGCGCAGCGTACCACCGCACTCCTCCGCGATCTGGCCGCCACCATCAATAGCATCACATCCTATGCCGCCAACATCAGCGTCTTCGGTGCCGCAAGTTCGTTCACCGAGGACGACGCTTTTATTAGCACAGCGAATCCGGAACGCCATGACAACGCATCATCAGCGCACGGGGACGAAGGCGGTCTGACGGATCAACGCATCGCAGCGTTGCTACACGCATCTATGTCACCGGCGGCAGTCGACAAGACGAATGACCTCTGTGTACAACGAGCCCTGCGTGTGTTGTTCCCTCCGGCTGGCACGCGGCGGTTGCTATCCGAGTGCACCCTGTTCGAGTCGTCATCCACTGTGGTCCACGACGGTGATGCGGCGGCGTTGCTTGGCGAGCCAACAAGCGACACGACGACGACGACGGCTCTGCATGATGACATCGGTGATGTGTCGACGTTGGTCGACCTACTCACCGCGGCGATCACCGGGGCGTCCAGCATTGGGAAAGCCGTTGACGACATTCGATCGACGTTCAGCGTGGATGCGGCTGTCGCCTCGAAGAGCCGATCGCTGGGTCGTACAAAATCATCACACATTTCTCCACTCACGGTACAGTCCGAAATTGTCGGTATCGCCGTCGACGCGGTTGTTCGCGCGACGCAAGCTGCGCAGCTGCGAAAACTATCGTTGCTGTCATTCGACGCCGCTGGCTGGAGTTCCTTTCCCGGCGGCACATCATCGACGACCGCCGAGTGCTTTCACGTCCTACGGTGTTTGCTCGTCATTTCTGGATTTCGCGATGAGTTCGTCGAGTACATTTGTGAAGCCATCGACCGGCGGGAAGCGCACGCGACGGCCGCTGAAGACGTCGTGCCCATCGCGATCGTTCAGTGGCTTGCGGAGCCCCGTCGCCGCCGCGGGACTTCATCCGGATCATGCAGCCGCCAAAGAAGACCGACTGTGATCGGAGGGCGCCCCAAGCCCTGGGTTCCAGTGGACAAGTTACTCGGCGAGATGCTCGTCAATGTTGGAGAAAGCGTGGCTCGGCCGTCCTTGCGCGCGGCTGCTGTGAACGTTGTGGTGACCTGGGGAGACGCAACCCTGCAGGAAATCATGATGCTAAACGCCATCAACGCGAGCGAACATTCGACAAGCGAAGCGACTAACATGTCCTCCGGCGAGGTCACCGAGGCCTCGGCCGATTCGACCACAGCGGCGTCGATGTTTACGGTCCATCTGCTGGCTCTGCCGTCAGTGGTGAAGGCGCTAGTGAAAATGGACGTTCTCGGCGTTGCCTTGTCAAGTTTTCTCGGCAATGGCCAAGCCTCTCCGAAAGTCGCGAAATCAAGAGATACGATGGGCGTCTCAACCTTTGGCGATCGCGGCGACCTTGCCATCGACCAAGGCGTCACCGCGGAGGAGGACTGGGATTCGCTGGTCAGCCAATGTGGGCCGGCGACGGTCAAAGCGTTCACCTGGCAATGTGGATGCGGCGCTTTGAATTCCAGCTTCGCGATTCAGTGTCTTTCTTGTACGTTCACGACAACTCCCGGCACGGGGCGGGCACTCATACCCACAAGCACTTCGTCGTCAACCTTGGCTGCCACCCCGCAGTATACATGCCCCCTCTGTTTGGCGCTGGTGGGGGTCAATTCAGCGTGGGCGGAGTCGAGCGCCACCGTGGCTGAGTGTCCACATTGCCACGCTGACCACCCTTGGCGCCGCGAGGCTCATCGACTAGGTCTGTGGCTGTGCACCTCGAGGCACCACAGCCGATATCAGAATCGCGGCGACTCATGCCACGATCAGTCGTGCGGCAATACGGCATCGTTGGCTGCAAATGTGCTGCCGTTGGTATTTCTCCTGTTCCGAAAAGGCGAGCGCTGTTCCTTTTGCAGCGGTGAAGACCCAGACCGCGACGGTCTGTGTCGCGAATGTGGCAACGCGGCGAGGCCGGTGTCGTCGCTCGTTTGCCCCAAGTGTGGGTCTCCAACGCCCACCAAGGAGCTCACGTCCACCGAAAACGATGCCATGTCACAGCCGATGGCCTCCGAAGAGCATGCGTATGCCTTGCTGCGGGTGTGGCGCTGTTCTGCACCCGCGGCGAGGTTGCCGGGCGCCTCCGTCTGCGGGACTCTCAACCTCGTGCGAGCCTGGCGACGTGATTACTTCACCGAACTGCGGCGGAGCAGCGTGACTAACAGCAGCAGCAGCCACCCGTCGTTCCCCTTGCTTGAAAGCGGAGGGGGGGAGAGTGCCACCGCGGGAAACGTCGTCCTTCACCGCTGCACAGGGTGCAAAGGCGAACGAAGCCGCCTCGCGTCGCCCCTTGCCGTGTACTTCCGGTGGACCTGTCCCAAGTGCGACCAACTGAATTCCCCGACGAAGGCGGCGTGCTTTCGCTGTGGCTGTGACGATATCCTGCGTTGGTGGGTTCAATCGGCTAGTGGTAGAATGGAGGAAGGCGCACCCAAAGGTCAACAACTGCCTCTCCAAGTGGATTCTCCGATGAAACGGTTGATGCAGGAAGAGCTGCTGCGGGCCGTGCCCGCGGGTCCCCTTGGGCGGTTGTTGGGATCGTCGCCGTCGTCCGTCGAGAGCTCGGACGCGCAACCTCCGGCCGGCGAGACGCTGTTCGAGTGGCTTTCACCACTGCCAACACGGCGGCCCGATGATGTACGACGGACTCTCGCTGCCACGCCACTCGGTATTCGTCGATTTCTTAGCCACGTCGTTGTTGCAATCAGTTCGGATCAACGGGACCTCGACGAGCCCACGTTGACGGGTCATTCCGCGGGGGGTCGGGTCAAGTACCGCATGTCTCCAAGAGACGCGACGCTTCTTTCCAAGGCGCGTTACGCCAAGTGTACGACCTGCGGTTGTGTGACGCTGGCCGACGCCGGTCGCTGCCCGGATTGTGCGTCGACCCTGAGCGGCGCCGTCGCCTTTCCCGAAGGTCCTTGGACGTGCGTCGGATGTGGCGTGGCGCACGAAAGCGGCTGCCTCTCGTCGTTCGCTCCTGTCATCGCTGTCGAGGATGATGGCCGCGAGCGTCCTCTCAACGATGGGACTTGGTGCCATCTATGCGGTACGGACAGACCGGGTCATCATGTGGTAGGCCAAGTTGAGCCATCGAGTCTACCCGCGTCCACCGAAGCCGCAGAAGGTCTGGTATTCTCGGAGGCGATGGCCTGGCGCTGCCGTCACTGCGGGACGCGTGATAACCTCGGATTCGTGTGTCACGAATGCTGGGCGCCGCACGATGGGCTGGCGAAACGACGAGAGTTCGACGGCATCAACGTGGGCGCGAGCGGCGGCATTGCTGTCTGCTCATGCGACCGCTGTGCAAAGGCGATGCCTATTTGGTGGTCGGGCGAACCGTGTCCTTGGTGTCACGCAGCTGGCATACTCCCAGCAACGTCGGCAGCTGATGATGAGCGGGCGGTCGAGCTTCAAACCGCTTCGTCGCATCACGGACCCCCAAGGCCGCAACGAGGACGGCTGACGTCCTGGCGATGCCGCGTGTGCCACCGCGACCAACCTCCGCCGTTCGACCTTTGCAGCAATATATTGTTGGGTACCACGTCGGATGTGATCTCGGCAGCGTTGGAGGTTGAGTGTGGGTGCGCGCATTGTGGCGCGCGAGGCGCAGCGACTTTCCGCATGACGTCGAATCACCTGTCGACAGAACACCTCGCGGACGTTGAGCGCCGCTTGCTGCATCCGCGAACTGACGTGGAAGGCTTGCAACGCGAAACGTTGTCTTAACTTCCTTCGCGGATGCTTGGGCATCTACTACAGGTTCCAATGACACCAAAACTTCCTTCCTGTTCGGCAAGTCGCAAGCACCTTCCTTCCTCCGACTACCAAGGATATCTGAGCATGTGGCGTAAGCTCTTGTTTTTTGACCTGAAGACGTTGGTTGTGGGCTCGCTTTACTCACAGAGAACACCGGACGCAAAACTGCATGTCCCAAACGATCGTCGTCTGTGGCGCAGGCATCGCGGGGCTGACCTTTGCAAGCGCGGCGTTACTTCGAGCAAAAGAGGCAGGCCTCGATCACATCCCACGAGTCGTTGTGCTTGAAAAGTGGCAGGTCGACGACCCTGAACGCCAAACGTCGTACTCCCACAGTTTATCGGTACGCAGTGACATTGATGGCATCAGCGCGTTGAAAGCGATCGGTGTGTTTACTGACTTTGAGTCGTACGCGACGGAATCACACAGCTTCTTTGCGCAGTGCAACGCGGCGGCCGTGGACGTGAAAGTCGATCTAGCACGTCGAACCGGCAGCGGCAAGGCGACCAAGTGGCTGCGCGTGCAGCGATTCCACCTATGGTCCGTTCTTTACGCAGCGGCGAAGCGTCACGGAGCTGAGTTTCGCTTCGGATGGGAAGTCGCGAACGTCGTCATTGGCGCCAAGCTGGCTGTCATTGGCACATCGGGCGAGTCGATTGAATGCGACCTCATCGTCGCCGCCGACGGGCACCGATCAGCGGTCCGGCGAGCATTGTGCCCGTCCGAACAGCTGCACTGGCTCAAGACGCTCCTGGTCGGTTCAACCATAACGCTGGCTCAACTGCCCGAGTACGTGGACCGATCGATGCCGGAGTACGTGTGCGGTCACCATGGGTTTGTGCTTCCGGAGGCCGGGGGTTCCTCGCTTTTCGTGGCGGACGAGGGCCCCGGCAAGTTGGTCGTGGGGATCGGGTTTTCCGCCGAGGCACCCGTGTCCAGAGATGTGCTGCAGCGGGCAGACGACGCAGTTGCCGTGGCTCTGCGGCGACGCCTGACGGAAATGGCGGCTGCTTATCCCGCGCCGCTTTGCGACTACATACGGCTGCTGTGCGTGGAAAGCGCGGCGGCTTCGAGGCCGTTCGTCGTGAGTTGTCAAGACAAATTGCCGCATGGCCCTACGGCTGATGGCCGCGTCGTATTCATCGGGGACGCGTCTCACGCGGTGAGTCCGTTTTCGGGCGCGGGGGCCAACATGGCTCTTTGCGATGCGGTCGAGCTTGCGGCATGCTTGTTTCCTTCCGAACGTCATCGCCAGATTGTCGACGTGCCGCAGGCAACACGGTGCTTCTTCGCGATTACTGCGGCCGCGCGAACCGCCGTCATCACGCGCCAACGTCGAGTTATTCACTTCTTTCATGCCCGTGACGGTGCTTCCCTTTTCCTTCGGAACACGCTGTTGACCGTCGTGGGTGCCCTGCTACATCCCACGGGTACCCAGAAGGTCATTATCGGCGGAACGGTCGCGGCGGTGCTTGGAATGGTGTCCCTGGCTGTCATCCGAGCATTCGTCCGATGATCCCTTTGCAAAAGCGCTAGTACCGCCTACTCGTACCCTTAGCGTAGCGTTGCACGGGCAAGGCCGTTCACGTGTCACAATCAATTTTGCTTTTGTTGCCTGGGGGGAGGGACAGGCGGACCCACCGATTTTGCTGTTTCCGACTCGTCGCTTCAACTGATGTCGTTGTGGTTAATGTCTTACTAGTATCATGGTTGATGACCGTTGGCGCCTCCTCCTTTCCAGGGGCAGTATTTTTTCGCGGCAAACCGGAAGCGTAATGCACCGTCCGATGATGCGCAAGTCGCCAAAGGCTCACATTGTCACCGCCTTGTTGATTACGGTCACCCTCGGATTTTTACTGCTCGCTTCGTATTCGTGGTGGCGGCGATACCACCACGGTACGTCGTCGAACCCCCTGGTTGGTGGACGACCCGTACAAACACGGCGGGGAGCTGCCCTCTCCCACGGCGCGAAAAGCAACCCGACGGCTCCTGGCGCAGATGACGATCGTGTGACTGTCGGGCCTAGGATGAGTGATGATGTGCCCATGGGGCGAGGCAGCGCCGGTGCTGTGGCAGCGGGAAGGCCGAAGCAGAATAATGAGGTCGAGGGGTTGCAACAGGAAGTGCGGTACCTCCGGGCGCAACTTGACGAGCTCATGCGGCAGCGAGGCGAGCGAGACTCGCGCGTCGCCCTCCTCGCCACCGCCCCTTTCGACGATCCCCCGGAACCGCCCGTTCAACCATTCGGCGATGACCACGCGGAGCTGCCCCACAATGACGGTCCCGTGGCCGCCCAGGTGAAGCATGGTGCAGCGTGGATGCCGTGTCGCGTCCCTTGTGCACCGAGCCACGGGGAGTGCGATAGCACCACCGGTACGTGCGTGTGCGAGCTAGGGTACTTTGGGAGTGCGTGCGATGTGCCGCTGCCGTCCTATCTGCGACAAGAGCTGCAGGCGTACGTGACAGGGCGGAAAAATGTGTTGGTCGCGGCTCGTTCCCTCCGCGTGGGCTCTGCGGCGGTGGATGCCTCCGGACGGCGACCCGCCATGCTCGTCCCGCTCGCGGTGACGATCAACTGGCTCTTCGAAACGGGGCACATGGGCGATGACGGCCTCAAGTTTCTGACCGAAGCGTCAGCCTCCGCTGTCTCCCCATCGTCGACATCTTCCAGCCGATCCCACCCCGACCCGTTGTCACTGTGGCTCGAGGTGTTCATGTTGACCACGCTGGACGTCGCGACGCCGGACTCCGGGCTGCTGGTGTGCTCATCCGGCGATGCCCAGGATGCGGAGACCCGCAGAATTTCCAAGTTGACCAAATCGATCGCACGGCTGTACCCGGGTCTGACTATCACTAAAGTGAAAAATACCGCGGCGGACGTCAACACCGCGTTGGAGCGTTCCAACGCAGGGGGGAAATCACAACACGCGAAAGGGCGGCCGTCCGCGGCTCCCTTTATTTTGCTTTTGGCTCCCGATACAGACCCGCTCACCGTGGAGGCGAACCTTGCGCAGCTGGTAAGCCAAGCGGCTTTAACCGATGTCGACATCCTTGGCTTTCACACACTGGACGCGCAGCCGTTGAGGCGTTCTCACGTGGCTCCGAAAGCTGTTCGACGCCAAACCGCATCGGCACCCTCCTCACGCAAAAGCCGCGATGATGAAATGCAGGACGATCCGGATGATGTTGGTGCCGCGATGGATTCGATCGACCCTATCATTCTGCATGACACTCGACATTTTCGGCTCGAGTGCCTTGACTTCGTGCACCACCAGTGGTCCTTGCGTCACCATCGCAGCCCGTTTGGCTATCAGCGACAGGAACGATTCGTTGAATACTGTCATCGCACGAGCCGCAGCTTTTTGTTGCGACGGCAGCGCTTTGCAGGCGGCGGGGAGGCCAACAACCCCCGGGGGACAGAGGACGACACCGTCGCCAATATCCTGGCGCGCACGCCCCCGCCTTCGGCTTCGACCGGCGGCACGTCAACCACGTCGCTGTTCGACAGTGCGATCGGAGCCATGGCCTTGACGGACATGTTTCTCCGGCTTAAGACCGCAAACGACCGCTTGGTGGCAGCCGCGTTGAACGCGACGAAGGCGACTCTTTGGCTGAACGCGGCTGAATCTCAAGGTGGCAGGAAAGTGACCAAGGAATCGGGGGGTCATGGCACCCTAGACCTGTGGAGAAGGATCTTGGAGCGCCTGGCCATCTCGTCGCCCACGCGGCTGCCCGGCTACGTCATGGTAGGCACGTGCTCGGAGTGCCTACTCCCTGTCCACCGCAACCGCTGCTATGAGGATTTTACCCTTGCCTTCGCCGAACGGCATCAAGTTGAGGCCTACATTGACGAGGACGGCCGGCGCGGGCCCATTCGTTGTGTCAAAAGCGGCGGCATTTACGGCCACAGCAACCGAGGTCTCTACAGCCCACTGTGTCACCGACTTCACCGACAACGTGACTTCTTGTTTCTGGCCGACCTTTGGACCGATCCCTTGGGTCCTTTGCGGCCGAGCGGCGGCCACAACGACATCGGCCACAGTGGTCGCAGCAGCGTGAAGGAGACGAAGGTTTTTGGAATTTCGTTGCATCATGGCAATCTTTTTGGAGCGCTGCGCTTCAGCGAGGAACTGCTATGGGAAACCGATGGCGACATCGACTTCATCGCTTTCAACGCCACTCACGAGGAGCTCATCGATCGTATGGAACGACTGGTGGCCGAAGCCAAAAAAGTCGGCTTCGAAATCAAGCTCAACTACCCTGAGAAACCGTGGTACGTTCAGTTTTTACGCGATAAGACAGATTTCCAAATCAACGGACGGTCGGTTCTCGACGAGGCGACTCGGGGCCGTCCGCCGCAACGGCATAACGTGACGGTATGGTATCAAGGCCGGCGGGTCTTCGTCAACGGCTTTCAGAATCCCTGGCGTTCGGTTCGGTTGGATCCCGGGCACGACTATCGAGACGCCTATTTGGCGCAGCAAGGATGGGTGTTGCATTTTACAAAGAACGCGGTCTCCTGCAAAGTCGACGGGCACAATGCGTGCCTTCCGGACTGCAATCAGCTGCCCTGGCAATTGGATCATGGTCGCTGCACCCCCGGTGGCGGGGAGGGACGCGCGGCGTCGTCTGCGGCCGGGCACTTACCGCAGCCGGTGCACTACTCGCTGCGCAACCCGATTCTCTTGTTTGATGCGGAGGCGGTAACGTCTGGCGTATCGTCGCCGACTTTTGCTTCCGCGCTGCCTGGCGGAGGCGGGGCGCGTCGCAAACCGGGTCGTTCACCCTTTGTGTCGGACCTTAGCATTTCAGGGAGCACAATGGACGTCACGAGCATCGCAGACAATCACCACCACCGTGCCGTGGTGGAAGCCACCGAGGCCTCCTCGGTCGGTGCCACGCCGTTGGAGGACGTGGCCCACGGCGAAGCGGCTCTATGGCTGAGTCGTCATGGCGGCTTTCTGCTGTGAATTTTTGTTGTTCCGCTTTCGCGATGTGCAATCGTGGGAGCGTGAAATAGGCAACCGTCTTTGTTTGCCTTTGTGGCATCACACGGATTTCATTCCCCCCATCCCAGCGCAGGTCTGATTGCCATGTTACGTCGCGTGATCTTCCGCCGATGCGTTGCCGTGCCGGTCGCAGCGCCCGCGGTCGCCGCGACCATCAACGCAGCAACGCTCACCGCGAAACCGCAGGATGCAGCCGCGATGATAAAGCCGTCGTCGTCATCGACGAGCTCCACGGGCCACTACTCGACGGCCGTGGTCGGCATGGCGGTAAGCGCCTTCACCGAAACCGTGAGCTCGGATCCGATTGCGACAGGTCGAATCACGGCCAAAATTGGGGAGAACGTCTTTGCGGTCACATTCGACAACGTGACAGCAAACACGCCCGTGATGGAGGTAGGCTCACGCGTGGTGATGATGTCGCCTCCCAGCAACCACATTCCGCCTACGTTCGTGGGCGGGTTCGGCGGCGGAGGCGGCGGCGGTGGTCGAGGCGGCGGTGGCGGACAGCCGGCGGGGTTGCCTGGGGGAGTCGGTGGGGGCGCGGATGCACAGCGGCGTCCGTGTAGCGGTATCATCGCCAAGGCACAAGGCAATGGCACGTTCGCGATTCTCTTAGACGACAACACCTACTACCCTTCGGTGCCGCGCGACGACGTCTTGAGCTCGGAGGGACGTCCGAAATTCACCTCTACGGAAAAATTCGCCCGTTTTTTAGCCTGGGTGCAAGATACAGGTGTGGCTCGTCGTTCCGACGCGCATAGCGCGTCCTGTGTGCTTTTTCAGCGAGGGTGGCGGGTCGATACCATTCACCTCCTTGAACCGCAAGACGTGCACTGCATCTCGCACTTGAACAAGTCCGTCCGAATGAGCATTTTGGACGGGGCTGAAGCCGACAAGGATCGTAGGCGAACCTTGCGCGAGCTAAGAAAGGAAACGCTCAAGGAACGACACTGGAAGTTTTTCATTCCGAAGTATTCGTCGACTGTCAGCTCCGTCGTTGCGTTTTTTGGTGTGCTTAGTGTTTTCTCGTGGAACCTCTTAAACTACAAGAAGACCCGGCGGCCTTATCAACTAGATCTAGCCATCGAAACGCTCGCGCACAGCGCACAAACCAGCATCGAAGGAGGTAAGTTGGGACCAGACAAACAGGCAGGGACGACCGTCGTCGACGGTGCGATTTTCACGACGGGCGATGCGACATCAATGGGCGACACAACCTCCGTCGGAGCCTTTGACGGGGTGCATCCGATTTCAAGGCAGGAAACGCAGCGGCTGAAGAGCATCGTGGCAAAGCTCGACTCAGGCCACCCCAGACTGTTGATCGTCACTGGTCTCACTGGGGCAGGAAAGTCCCTGGCGACGCGGGCCGCCATTGAGGCATGTGGCCTCAAGAGTGTCTCTGTGGAGATCCGCGGAAAGGACAAGGATGATCCGATCCGCGCTATCGCCAAATCCCTCGGGGTCAACAATATTGAAGTCTGCGGAGACTTGTTCGAGTTCGTCGCCGATGCTTGCTCGCTCGCCCGCGTCAAACTCGGATCCCTTCCCGTCATTGTGCTGAAGTTGAAGGAGGCGAATATGGGCCATGTCTACGATGATGCCATCACGTTGGCGTGCGATCGTCGGGTCTGTCACATCATCATCGAGCTGGACGTCGACATGCTTCAAAAAGCTTCGCTCACGTTGCCGCGCACGGACTACGTCCACGTGTCGAACTTCACGCCACTCGAGGCGCTTGCGTACAGTGGGCATACCGTGGACGCGATGGGTTTGCTCGATTTTGCGGAGGAGATTAGCACGAACAGCATGGACATTGATGAACTCATCAGTGAAATGACGAAGGCAAATACGAACGCGCGCGGAGGACCATCGGATGGGATTTCCGATGCTTCGTCCGACGTTGCGGCCGTCGCGTTGCTGCCCACCGTCTCATCGCGCGACGTGATCCGGCGCAAGTTGGAGCGCGAATACGCCACGATGAAGGGAGAGTCGCACGAAGTCCAAATTGCGCTCGCGGCCATGGCTAACCGCGGATTGGACGATGGGGTGCCCACGTTGAAGGCATTGACATCCGTCCGGGCGGTGCCCAGCTCCTTAGGGTTACCGCCGGTTGCACCTCCAGGCGACGATGAGGAAGACCCGCACTTAGGCGACGCTGCCCGTGCGGCCGGCGCCGCCATGCCGGAGGGGGGTCACGTCGCCTCTTCCGGAAGCAGTGAATCCATCATCGCGAAACTGTGGCGCTGGATCGGCGGCAGCGCGGGCTCGTCGTCTCCAGCGAAGCGTCGAGGAAGCAAGAGGGGTTCAAAAGACAAGGCATTGTCACTCTGTCATCCCACTGGGACGATCTCGGAACAGGGCATGCACAGTTTGCGGGCGTATTGCATGTACCACTGCGAGAAGAAGGCATGGGTGTTCAAGTCGCAGATGTACCACACGTGCGCATCGATGCTGAAGCATCATTTGTTGCTTTCCGCCGACGCTCACAACGGCGGCCACACGAACGAACGGGTTGCATGATCAAGCAGCTCTCTTTTTCTTTTTGGTGACGAAAGAAGTATGCAACAAAACGAGCCGAGCTGAGTTTGCGATCATCGGTGTTTGGAGCAAAGCGAGTCTTGTGATCTCTTCTCGCCTCCTTCTCCTCCTCTCTGTGATGTGGCCTGGGTCGCTCCTTCGTCAGACATCGCGGCTGCTTCAGCGATCCGGGTCGAGTACTACCTTGCGGCGGTCCGCTGGTAAGGGGCCGATTTCCCCTCCAGGGCGACCGAAACGTAAGAAGGTGGCGATGCCGCCTCAACCCGGCGGGGCTCGTCAACTTGCGGCATCGTGCGGCGTGACGCGCAGAACAGCCGAGCCGCGAGAGCCTTCAAGCCGCCGCGAAGATGTTTTGCTTCAAAGCGCTCTCGGCGACGCGTCATCCCTATTATCTAGAAGCCCCCAGCAGCCAACACCCTCACCACCGAGATACGCGGAGAATTCACCGCCACTTACCTACGGTACTTGTCGTGTACCGTCGGGGCCTGAGGAACTTGTCAAGTTAGCAGGCTCCTCGGAATACCACGCGCAGCAATTTACCTTGCCTCATGCAATGATCATGCCTGTCGATCCCGTATATGCGCACTTGACACAACCGAATGGGAGAAGCCATGGGGACGTGCCAAAGCGCCGTGTATGGATTCCTTTGGATTGAAGACTTTATCTATCTCCTCTATCTCTCTCTCTCTCTCTCTCTCTCTTTCGTTTCCGGACGACGCTCCAAGCAAGGACTTGACCGTGCAGTTCACGTCAAGTCGGGTGCGTCGAAGTAAACTGTCGCGTCAGGTTGGGGGGACGCGGGTGGGTGGCAAAGGTTTTGATCTCGACTTGGCGAATTCTCCACACACGGCGACTGGATTCACTGCTCTTTTCGTTGCTTGATGCGTTCCTCCCCCCCCTATCCCCGCTCTTCAAGTCCTGCCCCCATCGTTTCCATTTTTCTCCAAAATGGCGAGCTCAGCTGTGAGGCGGAACGATTCCGCGGCGCCGTTTTACACCTTTTCCGACGACGGTACGAAGATCGTCAACGGGCGTAACGACGGCTTTCTCGTGCTTCAACTGCCTGCCGCGGCCGAGCGCGCATCTAGCACGCTGTCGACGCAGCCAATGCAGCAGCACACCCTCGTACGCGTCCGCAATGAGCAGACGCTTGGCGGCGTGGCGCTCGTGGCGACGCACTCCCAGTGTCCTTACGCCGCCGTGGTGTCGACGACGGGCTGCGCTGGGGTGAGCGTGACGCCACACCGCTGCGTCTTACTCATGGACCTCAATACCAACGAACTCGTCACGCAGATGCACTTCGATGACGACGTCGTCGGCCTGAAGCTCAACAAACGTCGCCTCGTGGTCGCCACGATCAAGGCCGTGCACAGCTTCGACATCGACACGTTGGACCCACTGCCCGTGGTGAAGCTGCAGCACCCAGTGGTAGCTGCCAGCTTGGACGCCGGAGCGTCCCCGGTGACCCTCGCTCTTACAGGCTGGATCGATTCAATGCTGTACGACGGCTACGGACTGAACGTCACGGTGAATCAGCGAACGGTGGCCAACCTAGGCCGAACGAGGGCCGACCTCGCCGCGGCGTCCACCCGGGAACTGAGTCCGAACAGCCCACTGACTCCCGCAGCGGCTGCGGCGGCGGGGACCTGTTACCTGTTAATCGCGCAATCGATGGACGCCAACGATCCTAACCGTGGCGACGTGCTGCTTGTGGAGGCCGCCACCTTTCACAAGGTGGCCGTCGTCCCCGCGCACCGCTCCACGGTCACGTTGATCGAGTGCTGTGCCTTAGGACACCGATTTGCCACGACATCAGCGAAGGGTAACGTCATCCGCGTGTTTGCGTGCCCGAGCGGCCAGCTGCTCGCCTTGTTCCGGCGCGGCACGCAGGAGGCCTTGATCTATAGCATCAGCATGAGCGCGGACGGCGGCGTGGTCGCGGCCACGAGCAGCCAGGGCACCCTGCACATCTTCCGGGACGATAATGTGGCGAGCAGCGCAGGCTCGATCAAAGAGACGTCACCAGGCCGCACGGCCGCGAGCTTGTTCTCCGCGCTAAACATAGGTCAATCAACGGCAACCATCGCCGCAGATGCCGGTGGATCCGCGGCGGGAGCGAGTGGGCCGGAAACCCCTCAAGCGGTCCTCGTGTCGTCGGAAGGCGTGCGGAGCATCGCCAAAATCAACACCCGCAAGGAGCGGACGATCTGCTGTCTGTCATTGGACGGCTCGTTGCTGAACGTCCTGTCGCCTCCCCTCAACGGTGGCGATATTCCTGGCAACGTGAAGCAGTACCAGCTTTCGACGATGAAGTTGCTTCACGATATCGCGTTGTGACGACCGTCCTTCTCTCTCTCTCTCTCTTCTTTGTCGGTCGCTCATAAAGCTTAGTTGTGTGGCGGCACTTCATCCGTACGGTGTTTTTTTGATTGAACCCAGTCGATCTCTTGACGGTGGCGGTTGAGTGCGGCCTCCCGTGTTCCCTGGCATCCTCCCTCGGTCCCTCGGCATTCCCCCTTGCACACCATGGCGGCCAAGCCTCCGCAGGACGACAGGGCGTCCGAGGCCGGTAGTCACATGGTGCCGCCTTCTGAAGCGCAGACGGCGAAGGGAGGTACGAAATTGTTGGTGCACGTGAAGGTGTTACCGCAAGACGCACTGTCGGCACTTCTTCCAACGGACGGGACAGCAGCAGGTGACGTGACGTCGACTGTGCCCGCCGCCGCGTCCGCGTTGCAACCCTACCGCTTTGAACTTTGCAGTGACGAGTCGGTCCCTTTACTGTTCAAGGTGTCGACAAGGCTCCGGCACCTGTTGATGGTCGAGCCCAGTCGCGGACTGCTCGTGGGAAACACGGACGACGCGCTCGTCATCAAGGTTGCTGTGCGACCCCCCGTGACCATCGCAGAGGTCGCTGGCACTTCGATGGCGCAAGGCGTCCAAGGGACAGATGGCAGCGCTTTGAACGCTCAACAACAGCGGACGATTAGTGAGGCCTCGGCGATGACCGTTGGCACCACACGAACCATGGCGTCGACGGTCGCCGCGTCGGCGAGCAGCTTCCCGCGCCACGATGACCTCAGAATCGAACTCCGGGCGTGCATCCACCTGACCGGTCAGAGCCCCGCCGAACTGCGACGTCTGCAAAAATCGATGCTTTCCGACGGCACCTTCGTGCGACTCTGGGACCAGGCACTGCCGCAAGCGCCATTCACGGTTCAAGTTCCCCTGCAGCGCGTAACCGAAGATCAGTACTTGGCGCATATGTACAAGAAGATCAGCCAGCGAGCGCAAAAGCTGCAAGACGAACGGTCCATTCAAGCCGCGCGGCTTCAGGCGAAGCAGTCCGAGATGCTACGTCTCACCAAGCGGAAAGAGCAATTTGAGGCCGACGTTTCGGACATGGAAGACTACTACGAGCAGGTGGTGGGCAGGCCGTTTCGAGGCACCGATGTCGATGGTAGCGTGGGCGAAGGCGACGCTGAGAAGCCTTGGGAAATAACTCGATCGGGAGCATCGGTCGAGCCCACCATGTCGTGGCCGCTGCTCGCGTTGGCGATGGCTGCCGTCGCCATTTCAACGTTTATGACATCCCCATATACGTCCGCGTAGTAGCGTAACCCCTACGACGCTGCTGGGGGCGCCGGCAAGGAGGGAGCCCGCCCTTATGGACGTGGCTTCATGGATTCCGCGATTCGCCACCCACACATCGGGTCTGGAATTTGATGAGCTCCGGAATGTCTCTTTTTTTTCTTCCTCCTTTCCCTGACATCACATCAACCAGACACCATCCGGCGGCTCTCATATGGCCCTTTCTGCCACCCCTTCGTCGCTCACGCTTGACGTGGATGGTGCCGCGCTCTTCACGTACTTCGAACGCATAGCGGCAACGCTATTCCCAACTGACAGCAGCACCGCGTCAACACTGCTATCGCCGACAACCGCCGTCAGTCGACTGCGCTCGCACTACCCGGCTTCATGCATCCTCACACTCGCCAACGCGGACCCAGCATTTTCCTGCGCGTTTACCATTCGTTGTTCGAATCCCGCCTACTTCGTGGTGAGCCCGAAGGAGGGCGTGTTGAGACCCCGCGGGGGCTGCTGCCAGATCGTCTTGAAGCTGCGCGTCAGATTGGTCCCCGTCGGTGGGAGTGCTCCTGCGGCTTCCGCAGACCAGCAACTCCTGGTCTCGAAAGCGTTGTCGAAAAGAGCGAAGGACGTCGTCGTCGCCTCCTCAAACGCAGTTCCCCGGACGACCCGTTTTTTGGTGCAGTACTTACGCATGACGGACGAGGATGACAACGGCCTCAACGCGAGTGGCAACGGGGCACGGTCGACGGCGACGACCACGAGCAGCGATTCCGGACCGGGTCGAAACGCGAAGGATGCCGATCACCAGGGAACAGAGTTGTCTTCGGAAAAGCGCGAATGGCTGTCTCGTCTGACAAAGTGCTGGAAGGGGCGAAATTTCGACCTCGCGAGCAGTGGCACCGTCGTGGTGCCATGCACTGTTACCATGTCCAGTGGAGAGCGCTGCGTGTCGGCGGTGCCGCGGTCGAGTGACGCACGCCCTGGCGGTTCCCACGTCTCACGGACCAGCCCTGCCACCACGGCCACCGTGGCGGTGGGCACCGTTTCAACATCCTCTGATGCGGTGAGCATGCCGTCATCGGGCGGCAGCCGCAAGGCGGTGAAGCAGGCGGTGGCTGATCTCGTCGGTGCCCGAAGAGTACTTTCGCTTCTCGATGAGCAACGGCATCAACTGCAAACTGAGTCGCGGGACCTCATCACGGATGCCGAAGCCTTGGAAGCACAACTCGACGCCGCCTCTGCCTCCCTTCTTCGTGCCGAGCGGACCGCCAGGCAGCAGGCAGCTTCCTGGTCGCACTGGCTGCGCCGTGTGGACTGGCCGCAGCTCGCGGTCACGGTGCTTGCCATGTCATGGACGGCGGTCGTGGGCCGGGCGATTGCGGAGTCGCTTCAGGATGACTACGCCGCGGCAATGTCACTTCGGTGAACGTGCGGTGTACTCGGTGTCTTCAAGTTGCATCCGGGCGTTTGCAGGGTTGGATGAGTCCATCAGGCGTCCTAACTTGGCGCTGTATGTGCGTGAGGTTACGGAAGCAAACGTACCTCCTCTTTGTGGTACCGCCGCCATCCCTGTCGCTCCCAGCAGCATCTGCTTTTTTTGTGTGTGTACTTCATCCATCACCGCCAAATGAAATTCATCATCCTCGTGCTGACCGCATTGTGCCTCAACGTGGCCGTCGCTGCGGTTCCCCCCGCGACGACCGCCAATCCCGATGCTAAGTGTTTGGCACGTGGCGGGGTTTGCAAAGATGTGTCACAATGCACTGGGTCCATCGTGTCGGGTCTCTGCGGAGGTCCCGTGAACCGCAAGTGCTGCCTGCCCCTGCCCCCGGCCCCACCCGCGACGACCGCCGCTCCCAGTGGCGGTGGCAGCATCCTCCCCGCGGCGCGAACCTGGTCGGGCACCCCATACCTGTACGGTGGTGTCGGAAATCCGGCGCGCAAGGGTCCCAACGGTCCCGGTATCGACTGCAGCGCGCTTGTTTGGCGTGCCATCACGGAGTCTGGCTCGCCGTTGTTCACTCGCCTGACGTCATCCAACTGGGTCAATCAGGCAACCATCCCCGGGTGGACGCGCGTCAACGCGGCGCAGTGCAATGTGGCCGGCTACGTCGTCGCCTGGTCGGGTCACGTTGGCATCGTGACGGCACCGAACCGTGTGTGGAGCGCCACGTCCAACGGCGTTCGCGATGGGGACTTCGCTTGGTGGGGGGTCAATCCGGCTGCTTGCTGGCGCCGTTCTTGAGCGGTTTGACGACGGACAAAACAACAAGCGAACGAGAATGAGAAACAGCATGCGAAAAAAGAGCTCAACAGGAAAATCAAGAAAAAAAACTCTGAAGGAGGGAAAACGTGAAACATTTTCTTTGGACAGTTAAAGACAGTTCATCCTTTCCAATGGATTCGGATCTTCAGGGACTAGCATCCCCCCAGCTCACTGAAGTCTGTTCGCCCCTCCCAACTCACTTGAGGCCATTTCTCCTTCAACATTGTATTCTATCATTAGGGGCTCCTCAAGCCACTTGGTTGCAGGATGGGCGCGGGTCTTGACTGTGTCCGTCTGGAAGTGGATTCCCGACTCTCACTCGTTACAAACGAGCGAGGTAAAGGAGAAATGTAGTTTGGCCAATCGGGGGGGAGATGTGAGTGAGCCCAGCAGCCGTTTTCTCTCGTCACAGTATGTCCACTGCGGCTGCCCTGCGCAGCCACGTCGTCATGTCCCTCGCCGTGCCTAGTCCCGCCGAGGTCGCCGCCGTGTCGGCATCGCTTGGTCGCGTGTCAATTTACAACAGTTGTCTCATGCTTGCCGCGGTGTGTCGTATGGCGGACGTGGCGTACACGGCCATGGCTGCTCAACCGGTGTCGCCCTCCATGGTGGCCGTTCGACTCGAGGATGGCTCGGAGCTGCCGGTTCCCGGCGCGCTGTTCACGATGACGCTCTCACAGCTGGTTCAAAGTCAGTGGCGGTGCCCGGGTATGGACGACATCTTGTCTCCCGCTTCGACGACGACGACCACGAACTACGGCAACAAGATCACCTTGTGCGGTGGGGCCAAGCTACTGTCAGGCGGGCCGCTCTTTTCTTACTCCACGCATCACTTCCCTGGTGGTCTTTTCCGGCTCGTCGAATCGCTGACCTACCCAACTCCGAGTGGGCTCAAGATCTTGACACGAGCCGGCGTCGAGGCCACCTTGCGGCAGGCAGAGCGTCTTTGGGTAATGGACCTGCTCCCCACGCCGCTGAATGCAGGCGACACAACCGCCGCATCTCCGACCGCGGATAGTGCCGGTAGTGGCGAGGCGGCGGCGGCGGCTAGCGTCATCTCCAGAGCGGGGGACGCGCAAGCGCAGATCGATGCGGCTCGCCGGGAACTCGCGGCCATTTCTTGCACCACGATGGACGAGGCACGTTTCGCATTTCTGGCTATGTGCGATTTGATCATCGAGAGAAAGTGCTTCTACGCGGATGGCACATTGACAGGGCTCGCCAAGCGGGACTTGAAGAAGAACTGCGGCCCTTCGGCGTCGATGAGTGGATCAGATTCAACGAGCGCCGCCGTCGCGGCACCTGCAGCGTCGGCCAAGGGCTCCGCATCGGCGAGCCCTGGCGGTGCAACTTCCGGTTCGGCCGCGGTCGAAGTCGAAAAGAATACCAAGGGCATTTTACTCACCAAGTGCGAAAGCTTGTGGCCCTACGTTCCGCCGGACAAGGCGTTTACCACTGTCATCGAAAACGACCCCACCGCGCCGCGACACAAGCAACGCTTCAAGGCGACGGTGACGCTCGTGGCGATGAAGGGAAAGCAAACGTCTTTCACGGGTGACTGGTGTGCGACGAAGCGCGACGCCGAAATGTCCGCGTGCTCCGCCGCGCTGGTGTTTCTTAGCACACAAAAGAAGTGAACGTTTTGCCCTTTTCGCGAATGAATGTGAAGCTGACCATCCCTTGCGCCATCGCACAGTAGCAACAATAATAATCGATGGGCGAATTCGGTTGATGAATGGTGGGGTTAACGGAACTTCTTCTCTCAAAGACGTCTCAACGGGCAACAACCACATGTCCCTCCGTCGCTCGCACATGTTCCATCCGCTTGGTAGCGGCGGCGCCCCACTGTCGTTGATGGCTTGGCGCAGCACGGCCGGTTCGAGTCGAAGCGCCTTCACCTCGTTGCCGCTACTTCCGGCGGTACTCCCACGTCAAGCATCGGCTTGCCGCTTGCAGGCCCACGCATCCTCTGCGGTCGAAGAATATCAACCAGCAGTCTGGAATCCTATCAGCCCTGACGACGCATTCGCGCCCACGGTCGCGAGCAACAACGGCATTGCCTTCCCTGCCACCGCCGAAGATACACAATTGCTGAAGCGGCGCTTTCTACACAAAGTGCTGCCCCTCAGTGGTGTGACAGGTGGGCCGTTTCATGGCCCTGTGCGACTGCTACTCATGGAACAGTACAACGAGTTCCTCCGCCGCACCGGGGCTCGCCTCTCGCCGTTCTGGATCACCGCCGCAGGCCTGCGCCACCACTACCAGGGTGGGGCCGTGCTGCCCGCCTTCGCCAGCCATGGTATCAATGTCGGTCTTGGTTCGGGAGAATTCCGACTTTACAACGCCGGAGACGTCGAGGACACGGATCTGCATTTCTTCCTGCGGCATCACCCGAAGCCACAAGTCGACGACGATGAGGAGGAACTGGCCTTCGCGGTGTCGACCGGACAATTGCCCCCGACCATGACGGTCCAGGCGTGGAGGGAGCACCGGCGAAAAGCGGTCAGTGAGTCGCAAATCGGCTGGTCGAGTGTCCCACCGCCCTCTCCGCAGCACGCCGTGTTTCTCAACGGCCAGTGGCGCAAGTACAAGCACGCGGCCCTCAATGATTCGCTCGAAGCACAGATGGTGTTCTTGGGGCAGGGCGCCTCGCGATTGTGGTTGTCGGCGTCCACAGTGGTGCAGCGGCGAATGTCCTTTCGGCGCGATCGCAAGCATGCCGAACCCATCGACCCGTTTCGGCACCCGCCGCCTCAAAGTGTGTTGACGGCAGAACTATCACCAAGTGCGCCCCGGGTGGACTCCTCTATTTTACCCCCCGGCTGCATCGTCTTGTACAACGCTGCGTTCACCAACAAACACAACGACATTGAGCGCAGCATGGAAGAGTACGTCCACTTTCTTCCAAGTTCGGATCATCGGGTCCAACAGCAGCGACTCGAGTACCAAGCCGCCGCCGCGGCCGCCTTCAGAGAAGGCAACAACAATGATGCCGCGAACGTACTGCTCGACTTCGCCGATGCGGGAGGCTCGCTCGATGTGGAACTCCGTGATTCGAGTTCGACCGAATCAGTTTGTAGCGATGAATTGGACGGCTTCGTCTTCTTCATGATGCGGCGGGATCCCACGTGGTTTTCAGGGGGCAGGCCGATGCCGCCGACACCAAGCGTCGCCGACGACCACGCAGACGCGTCGCACGCCACGTGGCGATCGAAGAAGAAAGCGCGAGGCGGAGCCATCCGTGGCGCTGAAACACGGCGGCCTTTTTCAAAAGAAGCAGCGAATTCCAATCGCGAGAGGAACGAAGCGATGGATATCCCCCCACCGATCAGCCCGGTTCGCGTCATCCCCGTCGCGCCGCCGTGTGCCGTATCGCCCGAGGGATGCATCATCATGGAGGGTCATCCCTCTCCAGGTGGAACAGGCGGCGGCGGCGTACCCCGTGAGGATGGCGTCGACGTGTTCGAGAACGGCGGGGATTTTTTCTACACGGATCGTGCGGTTCCCCCCGCGACGGCCTCCGTCGTATCGAGCGCCCACCGTCGCTCACCGCTGTCTCCTGCGGTTCGAGCAAGAGGCGTCCCGGAGGGTGCCTGCGCGCGGAACAGCATGTATCGATCCTCGCTGCTTCACTTGTCCGACGACGTGTAACAGCGCGGGGGAGGAGACGCATATCGCGCAAATTAGAGCCATCATCGAGTATCCCGTAATGTATTGGCTATGCAGGGCTGGAAACGTTGGGCTGCATTTGGGAAGACAGATCCCAAATGAAGGTGCAGGGTGAGCGATGAGGTGGCAGGTATGAAGAGAGAGGGAGAGAAAAAGAGAGAGCGTATGAGGGATGTGGGGGATGTTCTACTGTGGATGGCAAAGAATGACGTTTCATGGAGGAGGAAACCTGTGACTTCTGTTCTTTACCACTGTCTCAGTTCGCCGATTTTCAACATTGGCATATGTGGACGGTGAATGTCGTCCATGCCGCTACGCGACGAGCTCGGAACGATGTCGGTGTATGGAATTGCGGCAGTCTTGGTATTTTCACGGCGCGGGCCACGGTGTTGCCATCAGCCGTCCAGCGCTGCGCATCATCTACTGCCGCGGGCGGCGGCAGCGCAGCGGCGCCCTGTCACGCCTTCTCGGGAGTGCCCTTGCCCGGTCACCTTCACGAATTGCTGCGTCAACATGCCCAAAAGAACGGCTTCGTCGGTCCTTTTTGGATAAGTGGTGGACAACTCAAACGTAGGAACATCCCGCTGAAGCAGAATCAAGTCCCTATTCAAGTCAATCTCGACCCTTCCGGTGATCGACCGCCATTCCGCGTGATTAACTTCGCGGAGCTCGTCGAAGAAGAGGTTAGTTTGTTCCTCCAGGATGTGAAGATCCCCCCCGATGCGCAGCCCGGCGGTATCGTGGCGACCAATGCCTATCGTTCGTTGTTGCTACAAGATGGTAAGTTCAAGTCCATCTCCGAGACGGAAGCGCTGAAGGCGTTGGCCGCTCTGCGAATCGCGAAACGATACCCGATCGGCCTGTGGATCGCCGTAGATGAGGCGAAGTCTTGGTCGTTCAAGCTCCCTGCGGAAGCAGAACTCCAGAAGGTTACCGTTCAGATTTCAGATGGCTGTGTTTCGGCACTCTATCATGTTCAGCAAACGTCCTGGCCGCTGCATCGATTTGATCTTCCCGACACCGATGTGAAGGGATCGAGGCCGAAGGGAGGGATCGTGTTAGAAGACAGCGACTGCTGAAATCGACAGGTGCCGCAGTGATAGAAAAAACGTTGGGCCTTTTTGTGGAAGGGTGCAGTTTTGTCAAAGGTCCTCCCATTGCGGCGCGCAAATTGTTCGTGAAACGGAGGCATGTCTTCGCACCACCCCGTTCGTTGGGTGTCTTTTAAGTCTTCCATGTCGCGAAGTGATATCCTCCGTATTTCTGGAAAGGATGAGCGACGTGAAACCCGCACCCCCCACCATCCGCACCGAGTTGGTGCCTGGGCGCGGCATGAAAGGTCGCTCGCTGACGTACCAAACGCTCGACGACGCCGCTGGTCAGTTGTCTGAAACATCGCACAAGTCGGTGCGACCCCTGGGCATTAACCGAGCCGCCTCCTTGGATGACTTGTCTCGGCATCATCACCACCGTTCCATGATTCGGGTTATTTCGTGGGCCGCGGTTGGCGGTTTTGGAGGCAAAGCAGTGGAATCGGCGAGCATCAATGGCAGTTTTGCTCACATAGGATCGCGACAGGCGTCTGCCTCGCAGAATTGTGCGGTCCTTCCTGCGATGGCGAGTGAAACAACGACGTCTCCGATTCACCTTGTTGAGCGGGGCCACTTGGAGCCAGGGGGGTGGCTGTCTAGCCTCTTTAACTTGTCCTCCGCGACGCTCGGCGCGGGCGCGCTCGCCATGCCGGCTGTCTTTCGCGACACCGGCGTGATTCTCGGCACTGTGCTGATGGTGGTCGCCGCTTTCGCGACCGTCTTCTCTGTCCGTTTGCTGACGATTCTTTCAGAACGAATCGACGGTGGCTTCACCTACGAAGCGTTGGCACGCCATCTCGTGGGGCCGAAGTTTTCCAAATTCGTCAGCCTGCTCATTGTCAGTTTTATGTTCGTCACGTCGATTCTCTACGTGTCTCTCATTGGCGACAACGTGGACGTGCTGCTGACCCAGTTTCCCCGATTTCCGCTTCAGGGCGTCACGGGAAGGAGGATCGTCACGGCGACGTTTGGCTTGACCCTGATGCTGCCGATGTCGCTCCCTCGAGAGATAAACGCGCTCCGGTTTGCCAGCATGCTCGGCGTGGTCAGCATATTGTTCGTGGTGGTGGCCGTGATTGTTCACGCGCTCACGTCGACGCCTCTTGCGCAAGTGACGCGCAACTTGACCTGGGTCTCTGCGTCTTATGCGGCGGTCCAGCAGCTGCCGACGTGCGTCTTTGCGTTTATCTGTCAGCCGAATACGTTTGTGATTTACGCGGAACTGAGGCCGCGCACGGTGTCGCATATGGATCACGTGACCAGCCTCGCGATGGCGATGTGTGCATTGATGTACTGCGGCGTTGGCATTGCGGGGTTCGCCGAGTTCGGCGACAGCGCGCGATCGAATATCTTGCTCAACTTTTCGCCTTGGCTGTCGACCTGGTACGTGACGGCCGCCTTCGCCGCGGTCACGCTGACCCTGACGGTGGCCTTCCCGCTTTGCATCATGCCCACGCGCGATTCCATTCTCGACATGATGCAACCAATGGTCACCACGCTTCATCCTCAGGACCAAGATGATGAAGGTGAGGACCCACCAGTTGATCTGCTGGAGGAGGAGGAATCGGACACACAGCGAACGCAGCGGCTCTTTTTGTCAAGCAGCTTGGCCGCGGCCGCCCTCATCGGCGGACTCGTCGTGCCCGACGTCAAGGTGTTGTACGGCCTCCTCGGCGGGGGCATCGGAAGCACGCTAGCATTCGTGCTCCCAGCCTTCTTCGCACTGCGTGCCCGATCGAGCTCGGTTGCACTTTTGAATAACGACTCGAACAGCGAAACTCGCCGGCTGGGGCACGTAGCGCTTATCTGGGCGTTGCTTCTTCTTGGCTTGGCCATCGGAGGTTTAGGAACGTGGATGGCCGTCAGTCCTCTACTGTAATAATTCACACGACCAGTGCGACTGCCTTTTCTGTTCACGGGAGGGACCACCCACCGCGCTTTCATTTAGCTGTTATGCCCGCTTGTCTCTCCAACTCTCAGAGCAGTGTTTGGAGGGTGCGTTCAACGCTCCGTGTATCAACACGGATGGATCATGTCTCCCTGAAACCAGCAGTGGTGCGACACTGCTACGACTCAACCGCTTCGAGGTCTGACGGGCAGCAAAAGATGCGGGTTCCGCCGTTGCTCTCCGCAATCGAATACGAGAGTCCTCGTGGCCACCGTGAGACCAGACCGTCAGAGGCCGTGCCGCCTGCCTTCATGGCTGCCGGGGGATTTGGGTCTGCCGTTTTCAATCTGTATTCAGCGATGCTGGGCGCCGGCGTGCTGGCCATGCCAAGCGTGATGCGCGATGCCGGCGGGGTCATCGGCGGCAGCCTCATGCTCGCTTGTGGCAGCGTCATCACAATCTACGCCACAAACTGTCTCCTGTTCTTCGCGCACGAGACGGGTACCGGCAGCTACGAGCGTCTCGTGGAGTATGTCTTTGGTCGGCGGGCAGGGAGAATCGCCGCCTTGCTCATCATCACGTTTTTAGTCGGCGCATGTGTCCTCAACGTTCGCATGACGGGCGATCTGATTGCCGCTGCCATCGAGCCTTGGTACGGCGCGCCGTTAGTCAAGGCGCAGCGTCTTGGCATCACGGCGCTGATGTGGGCGGTGTTTATGCTTCCGCTGTCGCTGCCGAGGCAAGTGAACGCCCTCCGATACGCCTCGCTGATTGGCATTATCGCCGCATGGGCTCTCGTCGTCGCCCTCGCCGCGTTCGCCACGCTGCACCGCTCGCCGGAACAGTTAATGGCCAATCTATTCGGCACAACGACTGCCGCCGATATGGCAGCGGGTGGAGCCGATGGAACCACCTTGGCGGCGAATCAATCCATATGGTTGAATGATGCGACAGCGCACCACCACCACCATGATAGTCCGCGGCACCACCGAGACGTTCGGTATGATGCGGCCTTGCTGCGCCCCTCGAACGACGCGTTGGGAGCCACGGCCATTGCCTTTTCATCGCCGTCCTTGGTCGTGGGCGTCCTCATGGCCATGCCGACGTGCGTGTTCGCGTTTGACTGTCAATTGAATTCCTTCGAAATATTTGACGAGCTCCGTCCCCGCACGCTTGGTCGCATGCACTGGGTCGTGACCGCGGCCGTCGCGGGATGCGGTATTCTGTACTGGCTGATCGGAGTCGGTGGCTTCGCGATTTTCGGCGTTGAAACAGAAACCGACGTTCTCTTGAACTTCCGCCCGGCAGCCGCAATCGTGACGATGAATGGCACATCGCCGACGGGCGGCGCGGGTTCCTCGACGAGACTTTCCACGACGCCGTGGTATGTGACGTTGGCCAACCTAGGAGTATGTCTCAAGATGGTAATGAGTTTTCCTCTGAACGTCTTCCCGGCGCGCGACGCCGTGTATCACATCCTGGGCCTATCTCATGGTCAGGCGGACGATGGCCATTCGATGGACGTGCAAGAGCCTACTTCTCCAGTCACGCATCTTGGCGAGGTCGACAGCCGAACGCGTTTGACAGTCTCGCTTGTTCTTTCGATTGCTGCGCTTCTGATTGCCTTCGCGGTGCCCAATATAGACGTTGTACTCGGGGTGCTGGGTGGCGTTGTCGGGAGCACTTTGTCTTTAATCGTGCCTGGCGTGATCGCACTTTCCAATCCAGACGGATTGTGGTCGGCCGCCAAGCAGGGATGGAGTCGTCACGATACCGCTGCCGTGGGCTTGATCGCTATTGGCCTCGTCACAGCGGTCCTCGGCACCTACGAAGCCCTTGCCTTCTGATCCCCCACCCCACGGTGATTGAGAAGTTCACCTCGCGCGTATTCTCGAACTCTTCAACCGAGTGTTTAATCCGGGGCTCATTAACGAGCGCATTCCCATCAGCTCTAACACTTTCGCTGTTGCACCTGTGTGGATAACGCGGCACACGACGATTATTTTTGGAGCGCGACGTTACGAATCCGTTTCCGGTTTGCTTTGTGTTGTGTCACACCTCTCGCGTGAATGGGGCTAGCGTCACACACCACACAAACTCCCTCCATCCACGAAGATGGAAGTCGAAATCACGGCACAGGCTCTCATTCGTCGCGATGCCGTTCTGGATCGGGTCCTCGTCCCACACAACGAGCGAGATGACTGGGACGAGCACATCCTGCCCGCTGTGCGCGAAGAGCAAACCCGCACTCCCGACCTCGCGACAACGTTTGGCTTCCCGATGGCGCTCGTGGCCGTGGGAGATGATGAGGACGACGAGGCCATGTTCTACGGCCATGTCGGCAGTCGGACCGCTCCCAACACCGCCGTTGCGCCCCCCGACGACGACGAGGACGACGACGAAGGGCGGGACGACTTGTGGGTCACTCCGGCGCGGCAAGAGGAAGAGGTGGTCATGCTGTTTGTTCGAGCGCACGACCCTTACCAACCTTGGGGTGTCCTGCAAGCGTTGCTGCAAGGTGACGACGACGCGATTCATGCTCGCAACGCAACGCGCTGGACGCAGGTGGGTTACTACGACCTCCCGCCGCCGAAATGCGGTGGACTTCCCGAACCCAGCGTAGGGCAATACTCTTCTGAGCAGCAGTACGAATCGAGCATGCGGCTACCGTCCGTGGGCTACCAGGTCGTCGCCTTCGAACCACCCGCGCCTAGTCACATGTCCCCACAGCGGTATTGGCATCCGGACCCCATGGTGATGATGATGTCCGCATACGACGGCGATGGCGAGTCTCTCGCGCCGTCCATTCGGGATGCTGGATACCCCATGCCAAACTATCACTCCGCCGTGTCGTACCCCCCCATGTCGTATCAGTCACATTCCGCCGCCGCTGCCTACGCCACGCCTTCTACCAACCACCGGAACGCAACGAAAGCGTCTGTGGGAAAGAAGCCGTCCCAGCAGCCTCGTCAGCCGCAGTTGACCCCAATGCCGTGCCCAAAGTGTCATGCGACCGAGTGCGTGAAAGCTCAGGAATTTCCTATTTTTCAAGGTAGGAAACGCACCTTCGGCGTACGTGGGCATTGTCAGAGCTGCCTTGAAACGTTTTTGATTGCATCGTCCTGATAGGGTGCGGGCGGCCATATGGTACACTTCACACAAAAAAAGGAGCCGCAGCAAGGAGGGGCGAAGCTCTCGCATCTTTTCACTATTATTTTTCCCCTCTCGCTGCCATCCATCAAGCGATTCCGATTTCGCACTGGAAGCCGACGGGGTCGCCTCTTTTGCCCGATCCTTCTTCCGCTCGAACGCATTTATATCGGCTCCCTTACCACCACCACCTGGCTCCTCTGATTTCATTGCGCACTGAAGTTTAACTTCTGTGAACTCGTTTTCAACACAAAAACCGCGCTTCATCGCGTAAAAGCAGCACGCGTGCTTCATGGAAACAAATGCTCCAATTGCAGAAGCGGTGCTTCCCATTTCAGGGTCGGGATTCGCTTCCCTCTCAACCGTTCTATTTGCCTCCGTCTATTACGTCTCTCTCTCTCTCTCTCTTCGTTGCTCGTCGACTTTTGATAACGAATGTGCCTTCTTGGAGAATCAGGGGATCACGTCGCGCGTCGTTCTGCCACCGCCGTTCGACTGTCCAACGGCCCGGCGAAGGTGGTGAGCTACGACTTGGTACTGTTTTTCGCCAACGGAATCGAAACGGCACCGAGTGATCGATTTGTGGGCGTCAACACCGTCGTCGTGGACCTCGGCGACGATGCCAATACATCCAATGCGGACGCCCATGCTACGGTGGCATTCACTCTCCACGCCGATAAGTCCATGAGGATCCTTAGCGTCTTCGGTGCGGCCATGAAGCCAAGAGACGTCGGACACGACACCATAACTGTCGACCTCGCCGTGGTACACGCTCGCGAAGGCCTCGTCCGGTTTAGCATTTTGTTTTTAGGTCAAGTGCAAACCGATCTCCGCGGCCTTTATGCGTCAAAGTTTTTCGTCACTGACGAAGGTGGCAAGCAGCGCACGAGTCATGTTCTGGCCACTCACTTTGAGCCGACTGCCGCGCGCTGCATGTACCCATGCGTCGATGAGCCAGCCGCCCGTGCTGAATTCAAACTCTCGGTGGTGCTTCCGCACGGAGCAGAGTGTGACGCCATGTCAGTGCTTTCGGGGGCGTTGCAATCGCCACCGCGCAGCATGGAGTCGTGTGCTCGCTTGTCCGAAATTCCGGCGTTCGCTCGACGAGACGCTCATGACTGGAGCCACCCTGAAGCGGCGACGTGGTTGCTGCACCAAGGGCCGCCTACCCAGGGTGGGCGTCTCCAACACGCGGCGGCCATGACGTCCGATGCCACACTGCCCACCTTGGGGCAGTGGCTAACATGGCAGTTGCAGCACGCCAACGCCCATTTTGCCGTACCAAACACCGCGGCGGTCGCGTATCGAGTCGTGGGGTTCGATGCCATGCACCACGTGCCCCCGTATTTAACGGTGCTGGTCATCGGTGAGTTTGACTGCCGGGAGGACGCGTGGTCCGCGCCTGACGGTCGCACAGTGCCTCTTCGATTCTTTGTAGCGCGAGGGAGGGGGCTTGATACCGCGGCGTTTTCGTTGTCCGCGGCGAAGTTCAGCCTAGGCCACTTCACCTCATTGTTTGGGTCGCCGTATCCACTGCCAAAATTGGACCTCGTGGCGGTGCCTGACTTTCCCATCGGCGGCATGGAGAACTGGGGCCTCATCTGCTTAGTGGAATCGGTTCTGTTACTGGAAGCCAAGTCCAGCACGTCAGCATGCCTGCGCACCGCGTCGCTCGTGTGCCACGAAGTCAGCCATAATTGGTTCGGCAACCTCGTTGGCATTGAGTGGTGGGACGCCCTGTGGCTCAAGGAGGGCTTTGCGACCTATTGCGGCTACCATGCCGTCGATGCTTGGAAGCCATCCTGGGGAGCGAACAACGCCATGGTGGACGAGGTCGCAGCCGCGCTGGACACCGACGGCTACCGCGCCACCCACGCGGTTCACGTGCCTATCGACGACCCTGCGGACATCACGCAAGCCTTCGACGCGATCTCCTACGACAAAGGCATGGCCATCGTCCGCATGTTGGTGCACACGCTTGGCGACGCGCAGTTCACCAAGGGCATGAGTCACTACGTCGCCACGTTTGCCAACCGGAATCCCCTTGTGGACGACCTGTGGACGCGGATCGAGGAAGCCACCGGGGTCGTCGGCATCGCCGATGCGATGCACTCCTATGCGACGTTGGAGGGCTTTCCGGTCGTGACGGTGCGTACCATTGATGCCACCACGCGAAAAATTACCCTCTCGGCGCAAAAGTATCGCCGGGAAATGACGATTGCTGGTGACACGTGTCGAAACGCTGCGAACAGTAACGATGGTGTACTCGGGTTCCCGTGGACCGTGCCAGTGACCCTGTCCATCGTGTTTCAGCAGCGTCCGCCGCATGGCACCAACCCGCCGTCGGCGGCGACGAGCACGGCGTCACCGCTGCCGGTGCAGAAGCTCACGCTGTCGCGGCACCGTCCCGCTAGTCGCAACTCCCGCGATGGCACCACCGAGGAAACGTTTGATTTGGACAGCGCTCTGGTGGAGGTGTTGCTCGAGAAACAGACGTTGGGGTTCGCCGCGATCATCGTTGACGCCAAACGCGACTACTACTACCGCGTCGCCTACGACGACGTCACTCATTGCTTCGACGTGATGAACGTGTTGCCATGGGCGACGACGGTGTTTCGAAAGGGATTTTTCGGAGACGTCGAGGCACTGTGGCTAGCGGGGAGGGCTTTGCCTCCGTTGGGCGAACCCCGATCGCAGGCGGGAAGGCATCCCATCGATCTTGCGCAATACCTGCTCCAAGTAGCCCGCCATCACGTGCCCTTCAGCGCGATGGGAACGTGGATCGACGGCCTTATCAAACTGTTCGGCGTGATTTCGCAACACTGTAAAAGTCACGCGTTGATGGCGCCGCTCAAGTCAGCCATGCTCGATACCATCATTCGGCCAACCTGCACGCACCTTGGCGTTTGTGCCTGGCCGTCCGGAACCGCCTCGACAGAAAAAAAAGAGACGCTTACCACCACCAGTTGCCGCGTCAAGGCATGGTCAGCCTGGGTGAACCTGATGACGACGAATGACGACGTCGCGGGAGCCCCGACAGCCCCCACCGCGGGAACGGACGCTGAGTTTTGGTTTTTACAACGCGCCACCGAATTGCTCCGGGACATGTACGCCTGCCGGCAAGATCAAGGGCTGTTGCGTCTGTCCTACGATCCGGCGATGGCCGTACCGCTGCTCGCCGCCGCGTGTCGCTGGAACCTGCAGGAACCGTCCATTTCCGAGCCATCAAATGACATCAAACCTCGGGCGACCGAGGCCGATGCCGTGATTCTAGAGCTGTTTCACCTGTACGCGGAGCATGCCGCTGTTTCGCGCTTGCTGATCACCACGGTGGCCGAAAACACGCCTTCGATTGACGTCTTCCGGCAGTTGGCGCACGACGCGATGACGGCAACCGGCCGCATCCGGGCACAGCTCGGCCACATCGTCATCGGCTGTCTCTGCCGCAATCCTTTTTTCGCCGCGCACAACATGTGGCCCATCTTTTGTCAGCACTTCGAGTCCGTCATGAGTCTGTGGGGGAACGGGCAGTTTCGCATTCAAAGCATTTGCGCAAATGTGATCGAAACGGTTCACCGTTGCATGGCTGCCGTGGGAAATGAACCCGTTGGAACGGACAAGCCGCACCGATGGGTTCTGGACGTGGAGGAGTTTTTCAAGATTCATACCGTGGTCAACGCGCGATTGGCTATTCTTCGAGGAGTGGAATCCTTGCACGGCGGCACGACGCTCCGACGTGTCGTGTTCGATCACTAAACGCGGATTTTTCCACCTTGGCGTCAAGGGAAGGTTGCAACTCGTCGTGTGTTTCCGACATTTTTTGGCGCCACAAAAAATCCTGATTTTTTTCGTGTCTGCAGTTGACGCTTTTCCTGGTCGTAAAGGGAACGTTATTAACCCTAACCGAAAAAAAGCTGATAAAGGGCGCATCTTCTGATAAACTTACCCGATCGATTCAGAAATGTCCGTTTTCAAGTCCAATAGTACATAGAGCGCACGATGAGCAGCGGTCGTCATCGGGCCGTAGTCGCGGCCACCGGTATCGCGACCGCGTTGTTGCTGATGTATGGCTCGCTTTCTGGCATTGTCGATGTGCCACGCACGCACACAAACGTGGAGGGCATGCCATGGCTGCACCCTGAACAAGTGGAGGTGATGGTGAAGCCCGTGGAGGCCATCACGAATGGCGATTTTACGAAGGAGGAGGCCCCTGGCGCGGCACGCAAAACGCATACGTCGGACATTTTGGGCGTCACGTCATGCGCAAGTAAACAGTTTGTCACGTTGGAATGGCTGTCCGGATCGTCCGTCGCGATTCATCAGCAAGTCGACGTCGTTGGAACCGCGGCGGACGGGAATGTCCGTTTCAGGCCTTGTCGCATGCCGGGAACAGCCAAATTATTGCCCGACATAGCAGGGAGGAGCGGCCGCGGCGATGAGATCGCGTCGTCGTGGACGACGTTGTCTCGGGGTTCCGTCATCCTCGCGGATGTGTCCACCGGATCGTTGAAGGTGACCGTGCTCGCATCAACTGCCTCTCTCCCTCGTCGAATGGACGAGCGGCAGCAGAAGTATCGGAACGATGAGAACCCGGACTTCGCGTATCCTGTCACCGTTTGTCTGGCGTTTCAGAGTGACGGACAGTGTCACCCTGCGCTTGATGCGGCGGCGTGCAAGGAGCACGTTCCTACGAACGTTATCAGCCGTACGCTGTGGGCGTATCGGAAAAACGAATCCGCCCGTCGTCGTCCGCGCGAATATGCGTCAGTCCGCCAAGCCATTCGGCACGGACCGCCGCCGCCTAATGTCGTTGTGATGCTGATCGATAGTGTGTCGTGGTCAGCTTGGGACGCGTGGTTTCCAAGGAGCCGCCAGGTCGTTGCAAATCTCCTGCAGACAAAGGCGAGGGAAACCGATCCGCCGCGCGTAGTCGAGTTACGGCAGATGTCTGCACTCGGGGCTCAGTCGGCCGTCAATCACGCTGCCTTGTTTCTCGGCCCCTCGGTTCCCGAGGTATGTCTTCGCTTCATGCGCAAGCGAGAAGGTGTTCCGGCGAAACCGAAGGGCGGATCCGCGGGAAAACTGCCGGGAGACCGCCGGAAAGAGGCCGCACGGTTGGCGCATCTTGGCTATCAACATGTTGCAAATCGAGTTCTCAGCCACAACAGTTCGTCACAGACATTGGAAGCCCTGCGCCGCCGTCATTGGCTATCTGCTTTTAGGGGTGATCCGTCCATCACCGTCGACGTGATGCGCCCGCCGTACATGCGCATCGTGTACTATCCCCTTCCGGTTGTCGCATGGGAGGCGCACTGTTTGGGTCTGACGGACGAGGGCGACTGGACCACGCCATCTTCCGCGTTCGGCAGTCGGCTCGCCGATGCGGTGCACTGGCGATTTTTCAACGAAGGGGTGCATCATTTCAACCGAGAGGTCAACGGCTCCCAGGGTTGCATTGCACAGCAGCACAGTATGGACTTCGCAGACGAAGTCATCGCCGATACACTCTTCCGCGATGCTCAGGCTGAAGAGCCCCTGGCGGTTGAAGCGAATGGTTCCTCGCCACTCAGCGACGGTGGCAGCATATCCCATGTACAACCTCGCACGTCTGCACCGGTGATCGTGCTGCTCGCGGAGCAGACGCCTCATCAGCGCGAATGGTCGCAGGGTGCCATAGCGTACTTCGACGCGCGACTCGCTCGCTGGCTGAGACGCGTCACCCTTGAGCATCCGAACACGATGGTCCTCTTAACGTCAGATCACGGCCTTGCATTTTCGACGGAATCACACGCTGATGTGAGAGCCAACGCTCAGTCCATTTTGAACCCAATCGCATTGTGGATAGGCCCTCGTCGGGCTTGGGCGGGAAGCAACGACGCGGAAACGAACGCCCAGGACGATAGCTATTGGAGGGATCAATGGCACAGGTTGCACGAGCAACGCGATAATCGCGTCACGCACTTCCACACCTGGTCAACGTTGCATGCTCTTGGCCAGGCCGTCATTGGCGGCAGTGGGTCGTATGATGCTAATCGGCAGGGGCCAGCACCGCATCCAGCCGTCCACCATCGACCGCTTGCATTCACGAATCAAGAATCGCCGGTGCGGGGTCCTACCGAAAAAATCTTGTCGTGTAATGACCTGGGCATTTTTCCTCATGCTTGCCGCTTCTTTGAGGAAGTGCCGCTGCCGCTTTCCACGCCGGTCGTCGCACATCGCTTGGAGGCGCTGGTCGCCGATCGTTTGCGCCGCGCCAATGAGCTATTCGAGTCCACGCTTGGATTGCAGGACATCTGTAAGCCGTTTCGGCTTGACTCGTCATCGTCGTCGAAGCTGAAGCGTGATGGCCTGGGCTGGACGATCCGACACGCCGCGGCACGAATGTTCGAAGAGGGCACCGCTTCCATCGTCATTTCGATCGACGTCTTCCGTCGAGTGCTCGTGGCACCGAGAAACAACGAGTCCGCGACTCCTCCAAAAATGCCTAGTAGTCATCGTAACGCAGATGTTCCCCCACCGACATTAGGAAGGTATCCATCTCCTTCGTCGGAGCGCTTCCAGCTGGCCACATATCGGTTCCCCGTAAATTCCTCCATCGTTATCACCAACAACAAAAGGAGTGGCAATGCACACGTCGTCTTGGATGACGCAGCATGGGCCGGCTCCCAGATCGAGGAATTGACGAGGGTCTCCGCATACAAACCGGACGAGGATGCGTGTGGGCATGCCTTTTACGACAGGCTACGACTGTTCGACGCCGTCAGGGAGCGAGCCGGCGGCAAAAAATCATTATTGCCTGACGTACAGCACTGTCTCTGCGTCACTGGGGTGGGGCCCATTTCGCGTCACGTTGACAAGTCGTTTATTGGTGGCTAATCATTCTGGACCCTGCTGACTGAATTTTTTTTGGTGCCACAAAAATCGCTATTGACGACGTGACAAAATTGCAAAAAAACAATTCTCTGTTCATCTTCTCTCTTTGTTGTCACGCATTTACAGTTCCATTTTATCAATCCAACCCCACCAGAACGTTTTGACCAATGTCCGCCGAGCCGGTTCCCAGCCGACAGGAGCCCCCTCCTGACGATAAAGCCAAGAAAGCAGAAGAGGATCCAAAGAAGAAGAACGACAATGAGGAAGATCAGTCCCCCCTCGTTGTTCCAAATCCGGATCAAAGCTTCATCAGTTGCGACTGGGACCACTTGTACGAAATGCTGCAAGACCGAAACGCCGCGATTCTGGAAGAAAAATTCGGTGGCGCGGACAATTTAGTGCGAAACATTGTTCAATCAAACAAGGAAGATGGCATCGACGTCGCGACATACGACCGTCGGCTGGCGCAGTTTGGCCCCAACATCCTCAAAAAGAAGGAGCCGGTTACATTCTTAGAGTTCATCGTGGACGCTTTCTCCGACCGCGTGGTTCAAATTCTTACCGTCGCGGCCATCGTTTCCATTATTCTCGGCGTCACTGTGCCCAATCCCCACACGGGCGTCGTCGAGTACTCCACGGGTTGGATCGAGGGCCTTGCCATTTGTATCTCCGTCATCGTTGTCGTGCTCACCGGTTCCATCAACAACTATCAAAAAGCGAAGAAGTTCGAAGAGATGGAGAAAGAACAAGCCCTCAAGAACCTTCAAGTGAAGCGCGGCGGGGCTGAAATCACCATTCTGTCCGACGCCCTCACCGTCGGCGACCTGGTCCACATTGAGTACGGTATGGAGCTCGTCATGGACGGCATCGTCGTCGACGCCAACGACCTCAAGTTGAACGAGTCGTCCCTCACAGGCGAGCCTGACCTGGTCCACAAAAAGCCAGGCATGTTCGTTATCTCAGGCACCACAGTCGAGGAAGGAGAGGGTCACGTGATCGTCTTGGCCGTCGGTATGCGCACCCAGCAAGGCCGCTCAAAGCAGTCGCTCGATCAAGAGGTCCAGGACACTCCCCTGCAGGAGCACCTAGAAGAGCTCGCCGACCAAATCGGATACGTCGGCTTCGCCGGCGCGTTCATTCTCATCTCCGCGCTGTGCATCAAGGAGGGCATCCTCGTGTCGACCCAAGGAAAGGTGCTCTCGGGGATCAACTTTCTCAACTTCATCCTCATCTGCATCACGCTGATCGCTGTGGCCATTCCCGAAGGGCTGCCGTTGGCGGTGACCATTGCCCTCGCCTACAGTATGAAGGCGATGATGCAGGACAACTGCATGGTGCGTGTCCTCGCCGCGTGCGAAACGATGGGAGCGGCCACTGCGATCTGCAGCGACAAAACGGGCACGCTGACGACGAACGAGATGACGCTCGTGCAAGCGCTGATCGCCGAGGAAGAGGTTGTTCTCCGTGGATATGAAATCACACCGCGCCCAGGCGCGACCGAAACGGACCGCAACAACATTGTTATGAACACCAAGCCGGCCGTCCTCACGATCTTTTGTGAATCTCTGGCGATCAACTCCACCGCGCGACAGACCGTGCGTGATGGAAAACAGATCTGGGTGGGCAACAAGACTGACCAAGGCATGATTCGTTTTATCCAAAGCATGAAGTATGACTACGTTGCCATTCGCGAGCGGTACGAAGGCGCAACGAGACAGTATCCGTTCAATTCGACGAAGAAGCGCATGACCACGCTCGTTCGAGAGAAAGACGACGCCAAGACCATCACCGCGCACATCAAGGGCGCCTCCGAAGTCATTCTGGAATCGAGCCACAAGTACATGAACAAAAATGGCGACATTCTTCCGATCACCGCTGAGCTCCGCGCCAATTGGAATGCCATCATCCTGGACATGGCGACCCAAGGCAACCGGACCATTGCGATTTCACGACAGGCCCCGCTTAATATCGACGCCGCGGCTTGCGCTGAGGACGGCTTTCCCCCCGAGGAACCCGAACTTGATGACATTGTGTTCCTTGGAGTTTGCGGCATTCAAGATCCCATCCGACAGGAGGTGCCATTCGCCGTGCAGCGCTGCCACGATGCCGGCCTCGTGGTCCGCATGGTCACGGGAGACAACATCCACACCGCCATTTCGATCTCGAAGAAATGCAACGTCTACCACGCCGATGGTTTCGACATGGCGCTGGAAGGGCCAGTGTTCCGACGCATGGCGAAGGACAACCGGCAGGAGGTGCTGGACCTGCTCCCTCGGCTAAAAATCCTTGCCCGCTCCTCGCCCGCGGACAAGTATCTTCTCGTCGAGCTGTTGCAAGAGCTCGGCGAAGTCGTCGGCGTGACCGGGGACGGCACCAACGACGCTCCGGCCCTCAAGCTGGCGAACGTCGGCCTCGCCATGAACGACGGCACCGACATCGCGAAGGCAGCGTCCTCCATGGTGCTCCTGGACAACAACTTCGCCTCGGTCGCGAATGCGATTAAATGGGGCCGCTGCGTCAACGACAACATCAAGCGATTCTTGCAGTTCCA
>ERZ1292630.279-Hain-H41-02um-R3-279-length-54781-cov-9_pt1 | contig 54781 bp, 53 predicted proteins | sample MGYA00564408_ERZ1292630 | MGnify/ENA primary metagenome ERZ1292630 (study PRJEB36523, sample SAMEA6512641) | groundwater metagenome | collected 2019-01-08 | study: AquaDiva: Metagenomics assemblies of 32 groundwater samples
GGTGCGAATCCCGCCATCTCCACCAAAGAAAAGAGACCCATCCGTACGATGGGTCTCTTTTCTTTGCGGTCATTCACGGCCGGGGACTCGGGAGAGGGAGAAGGCGTCGACGACGTCTTCCCGGCGGATGGATGGGATGGAACGCTTCTTCTCGACGCGGTCGACGACCCAGCCGACCTCCTGTCCGGCGTTCAGATCAATGGTCCTGGACGATACGGACGCTTCGCCGAGCAGGGACGCTTCCTGCTCCAGCAGACGGAAAAAGAAATAATAGGAAGAAGCCGCGAGCACCGACGAGAAGATGATCGCGAGTACGAGGCCGGAGAGGACGAGGCGCTGGAGCCGAAGGGTATTCAGGTGCATATCGCTTTCATCTCCAATACGCGAAGCCGTCGATCTCGGCCTTCGTGCCGCCAGCGCCGGTGTCGCGGACGATCCGCACTTCGGCAGGTACGAGCATCCAGGGGGCGCGGTCGAGCGCGTTCAGATACGCCGTCACCGCCGGAAAATCTCCGGAAAGATCGACGCGGAACGGGACGATGTACGCTTCGGCAGCCTCGATGGGTTCGGCGCTCCGCATTTCCAACTCAGCCGATCGGACGCGAGCGCCGGCGTCTTCGTTCCTCAGGAAGCGCAGCACGTCTTCCATGTTCTCCTTGGTCACGAACAATCCGCCGCGCAGGATCGGACGCCCGTCCTCGCTGTGCAGCCGCGTCAGCCTGGCCTGTACCAACACGCTGTTGAGACGCGACTCGCGCAATATCTCGATGCCGCTGGCGGCGTCCATGACGCTGAAGACGGCGTATGCCAAGAAGCCCGCCGAGGCGCCTATCATGGCGGCCGTGAGCGCGAAGACGTAGAACGGCGGTTGTTCCCAGCCACGTTTCATATGTGCGTGAGTTCGACTCTCGCCTCGATGAGGAAGCGCGTGCTGCCGTCGGCGCGCAGGTCGCTGAACGTGGTGGTCGTCGTCGAAAACATTCCAGTCGCGTCGAGGGCTTCCTTGAAGCGTATGACGTCAAGGACCGACGCCGCGAACCCGTCGATGATGATGAGTCCTTCGCGCGCATCGAGGACGAGCTGGTCGAAACGGATGCCTGTCGGCGCGGCGGCCGCGGCGGCCGCGACCGCGTCGCCTGTGGCACGGAACGCGTCGAAGGCGGATGCCGCCAGGTTCGCTTCGCGCATGGCGATTTCCGCGGCGCGCTCTTTCGGCGACGAGCTGATGCCAGCGAGGGTCGTCTGTATGATCTCGCGCAGGCTGACGTCGAACGTGAGGATGACGATGCCGCCGGCGACCAGGATGAGCGACGTGAGGACGCTCAGCAGCGCGACCGTGGCGCGCAGGCGCTTCAGGTAACCGCCGCGGTATTTCTTGGGGAGGAGATCGAGGTAGCTCATAGTTCTGTCCTCAGGGCCAAGCCGACGGCCGCGGCGTAAGCGCACGGCAGCTTCGCGACCGAGCCGACCGCGTCGATGTTTACCAGATGGTTTCCTTCAGACGCTTCGAACCAACCGTCCTTGCCGAGGTAGCGCGCCAAGGCTGCTGCGGCTTCAGGATCGCCGACCGTCGCGACCTTGCGGAACTTGCCGCCTTTGCGACGCTCATACCAGTCCGAGCCGAGCGCGATCCGCTCGCGGATGCGGACCGTCAGCGCTTCCATGCTGGAGCGCGGAGTATCGACAGCCAGGACGAACTGGACGCTCCCAAGGTCGAAGAACGTCAAAGTCGCGTGGTCCGCCCGGAGATCGACGAAGACCGTGCCGTCCATGACGGAGCGCTTGGACCGAGCCCCGCCAGCCAGGCCGCCGGGGACGAGCGCGCTCGCGACGGCGATGGACGTCGCCTGCATGCCGGCGATACGGACGTCGCAGGCGTGAAAGGCGGCGACGTACTCGTCGATCGCCTTCTTCGAAGAGAGCGCGGCCAGCACGACGACAGGCTCGTGCTCCGGCTGAGGTTCGATCGTCTCCCAGCTCAGGTATTTCTCCTCCTCCATCGCCGGGAACTCCTTCTCGAAATCCGTGAGGATGAGCTTGCGGAGCTTGCGCCCATGCGCGCCGGATTCATAATCGAACTGGCGGATGAGCACGTGTTCGTCTGGGATCCCTACGAATGCCCATGCCGACTTGGCGACTGGCGCGCCGTGCGCCGAACCTGATAGCTCGCGCAGGGCGCGGCAGAAGGCGGACGCGTCCGCGATGCGTCCGTGGCGCACGACCCCGCGCGGCAAGACGCCTTCTCCGTACGAGGTGACTGCGTTGTGCGCCCCAAGCCTGACGACGCGGATGGACGCGTCGCTGATATCGATCCCGAAACTGTCATACGCGTCGGTACGCATGGGCTTTTCCGTCTTTATCGTACCACAAAACGGTCACTCGGAGCGGGCTCCGACCACCTCGAGCCAGGATGAACCCATGACGCCGAATTGAGGCGAAAAATCGAGGTCGGTCGCGGCCGGCAGGTAGACGGCGGAAGTATTGTTGTCGAGCAGCAGCTTCTCGCCGACCAGGCCGTTGACCAGCGCGTTGTTCTTGACGTGAATGAGCCCGTTCTTGGCGTAGAAGAGCGAGTTGCTCGTGTTGTTGCCGATGATGATGGCCGGGTCGGATTCCAGACCCGAAGCGCTCCGCGTCACGACGAGGAGGACGCTGGAAGGGTCGCCGGAGCCGTAGAACGAGACCACGTTGCCGGCGTCGATGTTACCATCGGCTGCAAGGACGCCGGAGCGCTCGCCGTACGCAGGGTCCAGCCGGATGACGGAGCCGTTGCCGGTCGTGACGCGTCCGTCGACGAAGATCGTGCCGGTCAGGGTCAACGTGGCGTTGTTAGCGACCGTCAGGTCGCCCGCGATCCTCACTGGTCCGTACGGGTTCTGTCCGGCGCCGGAAACGACGACGTTCCCCTGGATGACGCCGCCCGACTGGGCTTCCGCGCGCCAGAGATCTATCTGCTGATCCGTCAGCGGGAACGGCGCAGGCGCGGGATCGGGACTGCCGGGATGAAGCGCGCCGACCACCGTGCTGCCTGAAATCGACTGATACCATGCGTCGCCCGCGACCTGGCTGTTCAAGACGGAATGCGCGAACGCGTCTCCACCGATCTCGCAGCCGCTGACGGTTCCCGACGCGCCCGCGACGGTGGCGCTGCCGGTCACGCCGGAGTCGGGCTCGCAGACGATCGAGCCGTTCAGGAAGACCGATCCCAGGATGCGCGCATGAGGGCGCAGCGTCGCGCCGGAACCGCCGCCCTGCAAGGCTGCGGCGAAGGTCGCCTTCGAGAAGTTCCGCACGCGCGTCATCACGGTCCTCTTCGAGCCGCGATATCCTCCGATCGACCGGATCGCGCGTTCGTTGCCGGCGCCGAAGACATCCACCTCGACCGTGCCGCCGGCGAGCGAAAAATCCTCTCCTGCGTAGCTGAGGCCGCTCCATCCGCCGCAGGCCGCGCCGGCGTCGAGAGAAGACAGGCAGGCTGCGGCCTTCTGGACGCCGGCTTCCGCCAGCCAGCGCGCCTGCTCTCGCTCGTGTCGCAGGCGGCTTCCAGAAATCTGCGCGCCGCCCGACCGAAGCGCGAGCATCACGTGGGTGAAGAGCAGGAACAGGAAAAGCGCCAGGACGAGCATCGTCTGGCCGCGCGGGACGCAGGACGCGCGATTATCGATTGCCGAGCGCATAGGTACCGTCGATTAGGGATGTGACGTCCGCGTCGACCGAACGGACGCCTAGCACGAATCCGAACGAGACCTCGTTCGCCGCGTCGGCTGTCGCCTCGTCATATCTGAAGCCGCCGCCGCGTGCGTTCCGTAGAGCGGTCCGATCCTCCGCTTTCCTGGCTGACGCGGCGTCCGGCGCGACGATGAGCCGCACGGTACCGGCGGCCGGGTCGTAGCGGAAGGCCGCGTAGTCGAGAAGATCCGAGAGCGCCTGTCCCGACGCGTCGACGGCGGGCATCGCGAATATGACCGTGCCCGATCCGCTGGCAAGCGCGGTCCCGCCCACCATGCGCGAAACCGCGATGCCGGAAGCGTTGCGCGCGAAGCCGGAGAAGCGGCGTTCGAAGATCCAGCCGTCCGACAACAGATCCGCGCGGTCCCGCACCTTGGCGTATGCGCGGCTCTGCGCGACGTAGGCCGTCGTCAGGATGCCGGTCGCCACCACGAATATGCCGATGGCGATCAGCGTCTCTGAGAGCGTCATCCCGGCGCGGCCGCGCCTTCTGTCTTGAGCGGGAATGATCATCGGATGTCCTTCAGGCTTTCGAGCGAAAGGGTCCGCTGATGGCCCTTCGACGTCCATTCCGCAGTGACGGATACGCGCTTGAGGCTCGGAAGCGAGGCGTCATATGCGTCGACTGTCGACGCGGTGCGGAAACCGCTGAGGTGATACGGCGCGTTGATGACGAACGCTGCGGCGGTCGCCTGCGGCGAGACGTCTTCGAAGCCGAGCGAGGCCGAACCGCCGCTCGAGACCAGCTGAACGTCGTCGGACCTGAAACGCACGGCGCCCAAGCCGATGAGTCCGAGCCGCGCGGGGGAGAAATCCGCGTCATCAACGCTGAACGCGAGGATGCCGTCGAGATAGGCCGTAAGCGCATGGCCGGACGTCACGACGCGCAATCGGCGCCACGCGCCCAGCGATCCAGCGGTCGCCTTCATCGCGAGAACGGTCTTCTGTCCGTCCGCGACTTTCGCGAGTTCGAGGCTAGCCTCGCCCAGCGTCAGGCGGTAGTGATTCGCTCCGTCGCGATATCCGAACGCGAGGCCCGCCTCCCAGGCACCGGATGCGCCTGAGTCGACGCGCACGTATGCCTCAAGATCGGCGTCGGAGGGCGCATACGTGCGCAGCAACGCGACGTTCGTGATTCCACCGCTCAAAGGGACGTCCGCGGGCGAAAGCCCGAGCGCCCCAATCCCCTGCCGCGCGGGTCCAGACGCATCCGCCGCCTGGCGTCCGACGCCGTAGGCGAACCCGACGGGGTCGCCACCGCGATCCGCCTCCGTCGCCGCGCCGACGGCGCCGTCGAGCGCGTCGCGCAGGAACGCGTCGACGGACGAGCGATCTTCCGCCTCCTTCAGGACGGCGGAAGAGAACCCGAGCGCGGAGACCATCTGGATGGCGAAGCCTACGATGAAGAGCGCCAGCACGCTCTCGACCAGCGACATCCCCGCAGGCGCGCGACCGAAGCGGCGTGCGCTCATATCGAAGCCGAGAACCGGTACATCGGCAAGAGGATGGATACGGCGACGAGCGCGATGCCGGAGCCGATGAGGAAGATGAGGACAGGTTCGATGATGGATGGCAGCGTCTCGAGGGCCGCGAAGACGCGCTCCTCGTAGAAAGAAGCAAGATCGCCGCTGACGTCCTGGAGCGTGCCGGTCTCCTCTCCTATCGCCACCAATTCGGAGGCGACGGACGGGTAGAGCGCGGGATAGCGCAAAAAAGTCGGGTGCAGCTGGTTGCCCTTGCGCAGCTGCGTCTTGGCTTCCTCGAGCGTCCTGCGGTATTCGGTGTTGCCTGTCGCCCCGCGGCAGGCCTCAAGCACGTCGATGATGGGCATACCCGCGCGAAGCAGCATCCCGAGGTTGCGCATGATCGCGGAAAGCTGGTGCTCGGTGACGAGGCGCCCGAAAACCGGGAGCCGCAGCGTGAACCGATGTACCGCGACCCTCATCGCGTAGAACCGATGGTACGCGACGACGCCGAGGGCGACGGCCGCGAAGAGGAGGACGACAAGCGCGATGCCGTACGTCCCCATGAAATGCGAGAAAGCGATGACCATGCGGGTCGGAAGCGGGAGCTCGAGCTCGAAGCCCGTGAACAGGCGCTCGATCTCCGGGAAGACGACGACGGACGCGAGGATGCCGAGCGCCGCCATGGCGGAGACGACGATGGCCGGATACGTCAGCGTGCCGGTGATCTTGCGACGCAGGCGCTGCTGGATGCGGGCGCTCGCGACGTATTGGTCGAGGACAGGCGGCAGATCCCCGCGCAGCTCGCCGATACGGATGAGGTTCAGCATCGTCGGATTGAACATCTCCTCGTGACTCCGCATGCTGCGCTCCAGCGTGTTGCCGACGACGATGCCCTTGCGGACGTCCTCGAAAGCCGCGCGATAGCGGCCGTGATCGTGCGAGGCGAGGATGGAAAAGATCTTGGGGAGCGGGATGCCGACGCGGAGCATCAGCGCGATCTGCTGGATGATGAAGACATCCTCGTCGTGAGGAAGCTTCCGCCGAAACCCTCGGAAGCGGAGCGGCATATCAGAACGCTTGGAGCAGTTCGTCCTTCGTGGTGAGCCCGAGGAACACCTTGCGCAGGCCGTCTTCCGCGAGCGAACGGGCTCCGGCCGCGCGCGCGATACGCTCGATCTCCTTGGCCGTGCGCCCGGCGATGATGGCGTCGTAGACGGTGGGCGACATGCGCAGGAGCTCAAAGATGCCGATGCGGCCGCGATATCCCTCCTCGCACTTCGGACAGCCGACGGGTTCCCAGACCGAAGGGCGCTTGCCGCGCTTCCCTATCGACTCTTCCGCCCGCAGGACGCCCTCGCCGAACATCGCGATGAGCTCGGCGCGCCCCTGCGCGGACAGCGGAACGGATTTCTTGCAGGCATCGCAAAGGCGGCGCGCGAGGCGTTGGGCGATCACGAGGTTCACCGTCGAAGCGATGAGATATTCCTGGACGCCCATCTCGCGCAGGCGCGTCAGCGTCGAGGCGGCGTCGTTGGTGTGGAGCGTCGAAAGCACGAGGTGGCCGGTCAGCGCCGCGCGCAGGGCCGTCGTGCCCGTCTCCATGTCGCGGATCTCGCCGACCATGATGACATCGGGGTCCTGGCGGAGGACGCCGCGGAGACCCGTGTGGAACGAATAGTCCACGGCCGGGTTGACCTGGCTCTGGTTGATGCGGCTGAAGTTGTACTCGATCGGATCCTCGATGGTCGAGATGTTGATGTCGGGGCGGTCAAGCAGCGTCAGGAGCGCGTAGAGCGTCGTCGTCTTGCCCGAACCGGTCGGTCCCGTCACCAGGATCATGCCGTGCCGCTTCTTCAGCACATCGTCGATCACGGCCCGCACATCGTCGGACAATCCGAGTTCCGGCAGCGTACTCAGATGGCGGTCCTGGGAAAGGATGCGCAGTACCGCTTTCTCGCGGTCGAGGAGCGGCAGAGTCGAGGCGCGTACGGAGACCTTGAAGCCAGGGCCGGAGAAGCTGAATCGTCCGTCCTGCGGCTGGCGATGCTCCTCAAGCTTCAGGCTGGCGAGAATCTTCACGCGAGAGATGATGGCGCTGTGGATGGATATCGGCATGACCGCCGCTTCCTTGAGGCGGCCGTCGACGCGATAGCGCACGACGGTCCTCTGCTCATGCGGCTCGATGTGGAGATCGGAGGCGTTCTGCTTGATGGCGTTCTCGATCAGCCCCTCGACGAGATCGACGACGTCGACCTGCTCCAAGGCGGGGTCGATCTTGTCGAGCTCACGCTCGAGATCGACGCGATACAGCCGCAGGAGGCGTCCCACATCCGTCGGCGTCGTGAACGAGATGTGCGCGGGGCGGCCCATCTTCCGTTCGATCATCCCGATGACGGCGGGGTCCGGCGGTTCGCAGGTGGCGAGCCCGACGCCTCCGGGTCCGACCTCGTACGCGACGATCAGATGCTGGGTGGCGACGGCTTCCGGGACGCGCAAGAGGACGTCTTGCGCGAGGCCGGACGGGTCAATCGCGACGAACGGCAGTCCGAAGCGCTCGGCGAGACCGCGGTAGAGCTTCTCTTCGCTGTAGCCCGGCAGCAGCGCGAGCTGTGCGACGAGCGACGACCGTTCGCGCTCGGCCTGGCGCGACAAGACATCGAGCGCCTTCGGCGTCGCGATTCCGGCCCGGACGGCCGCCTCCCGGATATCCTTCTCCGCCACCATAGTCTCCCCCTTAATAGGCCCATTCTACCACGTGGTATGATGTACGCATATGCCGCTCCGCGACCTCACCCGCGACGAACGGAAGATCCTGCGCGCGCTCGATGCGCCCTGGAAGATCCAGGATTTCCTGAACGCGACGCCGACCAACCACGAGCCGGACGGCGACACCTGCCTGTCGCCGCGCCGCGTGCTGCGGGAGCGGCGGGCCCACTGCATGGAAGGCGCGATGCTCGCGGCCTTGGCGCTCCGCTTCCATGGCGAGCCGCCGCTCGTCGTCGACATGATGGGCGCTCCGGACGATTGCGCCCATGTCGTGGCCGTCTTCAAGCGCCGCGGCCATTGGGGAGCGATCTCCAAGACGAACCACAGCGTGCTCCGATATCGCGAACCGATCTATCGCACGATGCGCGAGCTGATGATGTCCTATTTCCACGAATACTCCTCGCAGGCGACCGGCAAGAAGACCCTGCGCTCGTATTCCGCGCCGGTCGACCTGTCGCGCTTCGACAAGCTCGGCTGGATGACGAGCGAGGACGACGTCTGGGAGATCCCCGAATACCTGGCCGACGTCCGCCACGCGCCGCTCATCACGCGCGCGCAGATCGCCTCGCTGCGGAAGGCGGATCCGATGGAATTGCGCGTCGGCGAGATCCTGGAGTGGCCGAGGACGGAGGCTTGACCCGCCGCCGTTCTTCTGGTCTACTTTTCCGCAGGAGGAAACATGACCCAAGAGAACCCCCGCAAGTTCATCGGTCGGGCGATCGTCATAGATCAATCGACGGCCAGGACCTGGAGCGTCTCGGCCTACGTCTGCGTGCTCCTGACCGGAGCGACGGGCGTCCCGTCCGTCATCCTCGGGGAAGCCCCGACGCTCGACGGCCTGATGAAGAAGCTTCGCGCGAGCGACCTGTACGCGCACTTCGCCAAGGCGAAGCTCACGTTCGAACCGCCTATCAGCCACTGGCCGATCAGCCACACGTCGGCGCGCCAGCGCTACGAAGCGCTCTCGCTCGACGAGCTCAGCCGCGTCCAGACGATCATGTCCGGACGCTGACCGCGTAAAGGACGTAAAGAACGCTGCGCGTTCCACGTCCCACGCGGCAAGCACGAAAAAGACCGACGCATGCGTCGGTCGTTTTATTTTCCCCAGAGCTTCCGGTAGACGGCGCGGAACTCCTTCACGTACAGGAGCGAGCCTTCGCCGATGCCGTTGCCCGGCTCGTCCCAGTCCTCGCCGTGCGCGGCGTAGACCTTGGCGGCCCCGTTCTGCCCGTGGTTGTAGGCCGCGGCCAGGTAGGCGCCGAGCTCCTCATCGTCCTCGGCGAGCTTCTTGAGATCGGCCGCGTCAAGCTGGGCAAGCGCGTAGTCGATGAAGCAATACTGGATCTTCACCGCGTTCCGGTGATCGCGCATGCCCTTCAGGAAGTCCTTCGTGATATTCGCTTCAGGGTACTTCGCGCGGATCTCGGCGTAGGTCGTCGGAATGAACTGCGCGAGGCCGCCGGCGGCCTTCTCGGAGATCGCGTAGTCGTAGGAGTCGTCCTTGTTGGCGCCGATCGTCGCGAGCACGCGGTTCATCGTATCGTCGACGCCGCGCGCCGTGAAGTCGTCCGGATCGATGTGCTCGATGACGAGCAGCGTCATCAGCACCTTCCACGGCACGGCTTCCGTCACGAGGCGTTCGCCGTCCGCGCGCGAGGCGACGTCGAGATCGTCGAGCTTGTCGCCGGCCCTCTCGACGAGACCCTCGAGATAGCGCCGTCCCGCCTCGCGGAACTGCGGCGCGTCTATATGGTCGCCGTACGGAACGTACGTCGCCGGCATCGATCGCCGTCCGCGCAGGTCCTTGCGGACGTTGGTGCGGATAGCCAGCACGTGCCAGTCCTCCGGACGCTCTATCTCGTAGCGCGTGTTGACTCCGTTCGGCTTGCCGACGATCTTCACGTCGAAGCCTTCGGTCTTGGAGCGGCCGTTGCGGACGTTGACGAGGCGGACGTCCTTCGTCCCCTCCTTCCACGCCGCCAGCACGGCCTGCTCGCCGCCGACGCGCGTCGTGCCGACCCTCCCCTTCTTGAGCGCCTTCTTGGCGACCGGGAGCATCTTCTCGACGCCCTTCGGCGCCTTGCGTCCGCTGCCATCGGCATACGACGAGGCGACTGGGCCGATGACGGCCATGCCGAACCAGAAGAAAGCTCCGGCGAGCGCAGCGACGAAGACGAGCGTGCGAAGACGTGGCATCTGGACCTCCTCTTGGAATGAACCGTATGCAGCCTAGCGCGCGCTTTCGACGCTGACAACTCCGGAAAAGCGAAACCCGGCCGTGAAGCCGGGTCGCGCGCTACAGCAGTTTTTCGAGGTTCCGACGGAAGCGCCAGGCGGCGACGCGATTGGACGTGATGACGGTGATGCCGGCCACGACGCTCTCGGTGGAACCGACCAGCGCCAGGATCCAGCCGTTGTGCATCAGTCCGGTGACGGCGGCCAACATGCCGGCGAACGGCGCCAGCGTCGCGCCTAACAAGATTCCGAGCTGCGCTGGATTGGTGAAGTCCTGGATCATCGCGGTCTTCAGGACGGAGACGCTGCCCGCGTGAGCGTGCAGTTTCCCCTCGATCATGAGCGACTGCACCGCCTTGCGGTACATGCCGATGCTCTGGATGACGGTGGTGAGCGATAAGGCCACGGCCGAAAGCCCGAAGACGGCGCCGGCCAGGAGCAGGCGGTTCTCGCGGATGAGCGGTTCGACCTGGAACACGCCGTAGGTCGCGATCGCGAAGACGGGCACCAGGACGATGAAGCGCTTCCGGAGCGTCTTCCAGGAGAAGCCGGAACCGCGCAGCGCCATGATCTCGGCAGCCTCGCCGAGCAGGTCATCCGTCGAAGCCGCGAAAATCTTGCCGAAGCCGCTGGCGTATTTCTCCAGCACGTGCGCGACGGGGCCGATGACGAGCATCGCCTTGATGACGCTCTGCGCGATCTCGGTGCGTTCGTTGGCGTTGTCGACGACGGCGCGGTGGACGATGGCGTCGATCGCCAGCGGATAGACCGTCTCCGACAGCTCGTTCATGAAGCGGCGGTCCTCGTCGGCGATGCCGAGGTTGTCCTCGTCGATCAGCACCAGGCGCTTGAAGGTCAGACGCGCGTCGAGGATTGCGCGCACGTCCGCGTCCAGATCGGCGCCGTGCTCTTTGGAGCGCCGGCGATCGGCTTCGGTGAAGATCGGCAGGTGCTTCTCCCTGAGGAGTTCCGGAAGCCACGTCAGGATGCAGTTATGCTGGGAGTGGAAACTGACGTGCTTCACGGCCTCAAGCACGCGCTCGGGCGTGCGCTCGACGGTGCGGACGCCGATGGCCTTGCCGGAGCCGAGCAGGACGCGCAGGCGCTCCTTGGCCTCCGGCATCTTCTTGAAGACGTAGCGGAGCTCGACCGGGAGGAATTCGTCCCAGTCCAGCTCCTCCGGCAGCGAGACGACCTTCACGGAATAGGAACCGACGGGCGCCCGCTTCGGCGGGTCGAGCTTCCTCTTCAGGAATTTGGGGAGGAGATCCATACCGCGACAGCGTAACGAAAAACCGGCCTCGCGTCGAGGTCGGTCATGTCCGGTCCGGAATCGCGCAGGCGGCGGGTTCGGCGATCTTCTTGGAAATGCTGATGGTCGAAGCGGCCAGGACCGCGAGGCCGAGCCAGGCGAATTCCTGTCCGCGGAACGGCAGCGCGGCGACGGCCCCGATGCCGAGCAGGCTCGCCAGCACGACCGAGCCGCAGGCCGCGCAGCCGATGCCGAGCAGGCCGACGATGATGCCGACGACGCTCGCTCCGGCCACGTGATTGATGCGAACCTGGTCGCGCATATAGCGGAAGACCAGCGCCGAGTTCAGGCCGAAAAACGCCGCCAGCGGGAACGCGAGCCAACCGCCGGGGTGGTCGAACGCGGCGCGACCTGCCCAGAGAACCTGCGCGGCGGTGCGCAGCTTGAGTCCGAGCGTGAATTCCGAAGCGCCGAAGGTGAAGCCGAGAAGCTTCAGGTTCGGGAGCAGGACGGTCAAGAGGACGACGAACAGCGCGCCGCACGCGGCGGCGACGTAGCCGGACGGTCCCGCGAAGGACTTCCGGAGGGCGATGCGGAGATGTTCAAGACGCTTCATGCGCCTAGCGTATCACACGCCGAGCATCGCGCGGAGTTCCGGCGTCGGTTCCCAGGGCGGATCGAAGGTGACTTCGATGTCGACGACGCGCAGGCCGAGCATCAGCAAGTTGCGCTTCAGCTCGCCGATGAGCTGGGGGCCGAAGGGGCACAGCGGCGTGGTGAAGGTCATCTTCACCTTGAGGATCTCGTCGTCCGCGTCGAGCTCGTAGCCGTAGATGAGGCCGAGCGTGTAGATGTCGATGTGGAGTTCCGGGTCCTGCGTCTTCTTGAAGACTTCGAGCACTTTCTCTTTCATCGTCATATCACTTGGTGACGGATTCGTAGCCTTCCTTGCCGATGCGTTCCGCCAACTCCTTGCCGCCTTCAGCGACGATCATGCCGTCCTTCATGACATGCACGACGTCGGGCGCGAGCGCTTCGAGCATCTTCGGATTGTGGCTGATGACCAGGATGCCGATGCGTTCACCGCGCAGGCGCGCCAGGCCGTCGGTGACGATCTTGAGCGCGTCGACGTCGAGGCCGGAGTCGGTCTCGTCGAGCACGGCGTAAGCCGGGTCGAGCACCGAGAGCTGCAGCACTTCCGCGCGCTTCTTCTCGCCGCCGGAGAAGCCGGCGTTGAGATGGCGGCGGGCGAAGAGCGGATCGATCTTCAGGTCTTCCATCCGCGCCTGGAGCAGGGCGTGGAATTCCATGACGGAGAGCGGGGCGTCCTTCACCGCATTGTAGGCGGTGCGCAGGAAGTTCGAAAGCGTCACGCCGGGGATCTCCGGCGTGGACTGCATCGAGAGGAAGATGCCAGCCTTGGCGCGCTCGTGCGGCGCGGCGGAGGTGACATCGACGCCGTCGACGAGCACGCGGCCGGCGGTCACGACGCACGACGGGTGTCCGGCGATGGCGCCGGCGAGCGTCGACTTGCCGGAGCCGTTAGGCCCCATCAGCGCGTGGACTTCGCCTTTCTTCACTTCGAGCGAGAGGCCTTTGACGATCTCCTTGCCTTCGCGCGACACCTTCAGGTTTTCGATCTTGAGTGCGTTCATATCATTTCTTGTTGGCGAGAGCGGACTTGAGGGTGCGGAGCGGGAGCATCGCGCATTTCATGCGCATCGGACCGACGTCGATGCCGAGCAGCTCGAGGATGTCGCGTTCGCCGAGGCTCATGACGTCGGCCAGCGGGCGCCCCTTGATGCGGTCGGTCAGCATCGAGACGCTCGCGGTGCTGACGGCACAGCCCTTGCCGTCGAACTTCACGTCCTTCACGCGATCGCAATCGTCGAGGACCAAGAACAGCTCGATGACGTCGCCGCAGGAGGGATTCAGCTCCTTCGCGCTCAGCGTCGCATCCTCAAGCCGCCCCGCGTTATGGGGGTGCTTGTAGTGATCGAGGATGTTCTCCATGTAGAGATTCTCTTCCATATCAGATCTTCAGGACGGCTTTCGCCTTGAGGAGCGCGTCGACGAGCGCGTCGACGTCCTTCTCTTCGTTATAGATGCCGAAGCTGGCGCGCGTCGTGCCGGCGATGCCGAGCTTCGACATCAGCGGCATGGCGCAGTGGTGGCCGCCGCGGACGGCGACGCCTTCGCGGTCGAGGAGCGTGGCGAGGTCGTGCGGATGCGCGCCTTCGACCACGAACGAAATGACCCCGATCCGCTTCGCCCGCGAATTTTCACGGTCGTGAAAATTTGCGGCTATGGGTCCGATCAGGCGGACGCCGGGGACTGCGGAGAGCTTTTTCAGCGCGTACGCCGTCAGCTCGCGATCATGCGCCTCGACGTTTTCCATGCCGATGTCCATGAGATATCCGAGTGCGGCGCCGAATCCGATGACGCCGGCGATGTTGGGCGTACCCGCTTCGAACTTCCACGGGGGTTCGTTCCAGGTGGACGATCCGAGCTTCACTTCGCGGATCATGTCGCCTCCGTAGCGCGACGGCTCCAGCTTCTCGAGCAGCGCCTTCTTGCCGTAGAGCGCGCCGACGCCGGTCGGGCCGTACGTCTTGTGCGCCGAGAACGCGAGGAAGTCGCAATCGAGTTCGCGGACGTCGAGCTTCATATGCGCGGCCGACTGCGCGGCATCGAGGATGATGACGGCACCGACAGCGTGCGCGAGGACGGCGAGCCCCTTCACGGGGTTCACCGTGCCGAGCGCGTTCGAGGCGTGCACGACGGAGACGGCCTTGGTCTTCGGCGTGATGAGGGCGCGCGCCGCGTCCATGTCGAGCGTGAAGTCCGGCCTCATCGGGATGAACTTCAGCGCGAAGCCGTGACGCTTTGCGGCTTCCTGCCAGGGCACGAGGTCGGCGTGATGCTCCATCTCGGTCAGCACGACCTCATCTCCGGGACCGAACATACGGCCGAGCGAGGACGCGAGCAGGTTCAACGCGTCGGTCGTGCCGGACGTGAAGACGATCTCGTCGGCGGACGCGTTCAGGAATTTCGCGGCGACTTCGCGGACGGCCTCGTAACGCTCCGTCGCCTTCGCGGACGTCGCATACATGCCGCGATGCACGTTGGCGCGGAAATTAGAATAGTAATCGTCCATCGCTTCGAGCGCCGGTTTCGGCGTGAGCGAGGACGCGGCCGAATCCAAGTAGGCCCGCATGTCCATGGCATGAAGCGAAGGGAAATCCTTCAGGATGTCGGCGGAAAGTTTCATATCAGGAAAGTTTGGCGAGATACGGTTCCATGAACGCGTCGATGAGCATCGACTCGGCGGAAGCGCGGTCGAGGCCGCGTGACATCAGGTAAAACATCTTCTCGGCGTCGATGCGACCGACGGTCGCGGCATGCGAACAGCGGACGTCCTGGTTCCCGATCTCGAGCATCGGCACGGCGTCGATCTCGGCGGCGTCGGAGAGCAGAAGCGTCTCCTCCTTCTGACGGCTGATGCAGCCCGGAGCGTCCTTCTCGACGCGCACCAGGCCGCGAACGATCGCTTTCGCGTCGCCAGCGAGCACGCTGCCGACGCGGAGGTTCGAGGTCGTGCGCGGAGCGGCGTGGACGATCTCATGGAACACGTCGAAGCGCTGCTTGCCGCCGCCGCGGAGCAGGCTCGTCGCTTCGACAGAGGCGCCTTCGCCTTCCAAACGCGTCACGAAGACGGCGCGCGCGAAGTCCTGCGTGGAAGTCTCGTCGATCCATTCGAGCTTCGCGCCTTCGGCGAGGCGCGCGGTGCGATGCACGGATTCGAACGGGGTGCCGTTCGCGGGCAAAACTGCACGGTCGCGCATAATTGCCCGCGAACCGGAAACGTATGCGGCGGCGGCGGCGGCGCCGAGATCGATTTCGACGACGCTTTCGCGCGGACCCTCCGAAATCTCGACGAAGCGCGCTTTCGCGCCCGCGCCCATGGAAATCCTCACCGACGACCGGCCCGCCGGGACGTCAATCGGAACGGTACCCGCGTCTTCCCCCGCCGCGACCGTGTACGAAAATGCGTCACCTGACGCAAAACGGTTCAGGTCGAATCCTTCCGGGGCCTCGGGCATGAAGATGCCGATGCCGTATTTGAGGAGTTTCATCGCCATATCAACCGACAGAACCTTCCATTTCCGATTCGATGAGCTTGTTCAGCTCCACGGCGTATTCCAAAGGCAACGACTTCACGATCGGCTCGACGAAGCCGCTCACGATCATCCGCATCGCGGCGTCCTGCGAGAGGCCGCGCGACATCAGATAGAAGAGCTCCTCTTCGCCGATCTTGCCGACCGTCGCTTCGTGCGCGACCTCGACCTTATCGGTCGTGATCTTCATGAACGGATACGTGTTCGAGACGGAGCCCTCGTCGATCAGAAGCGCGTCGCAGTTCACGCTCGACTTCGAGCCGGCCGCCGCATGCGTGGCGCTGACGTAGCCGCGGTACGACGAGATGCCGCCGCCCTTCGAGATGCTCTTGGCGCGGATGGTGCTGGTGGTATTCGGCGCGGCGTGGATGACCTTCGAACCGGTGTCCTGGTTCTGTCCGGGACCGGCGAAGGCGACGCCCAGCGAATGCGACTGTGCACGCTCGCCGCGCAAGATCGAACACGGGTAAAGCATCGTGACGCCCGAACCCATGTTGCCGTTGATCCATTCGACGACGCCGTCTCCGTCGACCACCGCGCGCTTGGTGTTCAGGTTGTAGGTGTTCTTGCTCCAGTTCTCGACGCTCGAATAGCGGATGCGCGCGCCTTTGAGGACGTGCAGCTCGACGCAGCCGGCGTGAATCGAACTAGCGTTCCAGCGCGGCGCGGAACAGCCTTCGATGTACTGCACCTCGCTCCCCTCGTCGGCGATGATGAGCGTGTGTTCGAACTGGCCGCCGCGTTCGGCGTTCATGCGGAAGTACGCCTGGAGCGGCACGTTCACCTTCACGCCTTTCGGCACGTAGATGAAGGTGCCGCCGCTCCAGACCGCGGCGTGCAGCATGATGAACTTGTGATCGTGCGGCGGGATGCAGTCGGTCATGAAGTGTTTCTTCACGAGTTCCGGATACTTCTGCACCGCGACATCCATGTTCTCGAAGATGACGCCTTTGTCCTCCCACTCCTTCTTGAGGTTGTGGTAGACCATCTCGGAATCGTACTGCGCGCCGACGCCGGAGAGCGCGTGGCGTTCCGCTTCGGGGATGCCGAGCTTCTCGAAGGTCTCGCGGATCTTGTCCGGCACGGTCGCCCACGACTGCGATTCTTCGGCGTCGGGGCGCACGAAATACGTGATCTGATCGAGATCGAGTCCTTCGAGCGACGGACCCCACGACGGCATCGGCGTGCGCTTGAACATCGCGAAGGCCTTGAGGCGCAGCTCGAGCATCCAATCAGGCTCGTTCTTGGACGCCGAAATCTCCCGGACCACATCTTCGGTGATGCCGAGCTCGGCCGCATGGCGGGTCACGCCTTCGGCCGCCTTGTCGTAGACGTCGCGGAACTGATCAGCCATATCAAGCGAGGTCCGCGACCGTCGTGTTCATCAGCGTGGCCATCACCTGGCCCTGGACCTTCTGGATGATGGCGGGCCCTGCCACGTGGGCGCGGAGCGCCTTTACGTGGGCGGTGCACCCCTCGATCTCCATCGGACCCTCGACGGCGTTCAGCACCTCGGCGACGGTCAGCGCCTTCGGATCGCGCAGGAGGCGATAGCCGCCGGCCGCGCCGCGGAGCCCTTCGACGATCTTGGCGCGGCGAAGCTCGCCCGCCACCTCTTCCAGGAACTTGCGCGAAGCCCCCGTCTTCTTGGAAACCGCCTCAAGCGAAACGAGCTCCCCCGGATGGAGAGCAAGTTCAGACGCGAGGAGCAGGCCGAGTTCGGCCTTGCGGGTGACCTTGAGGAGGGATTTCATGAGACTTGTCATCCTGAACGCAGTGAAGGATCTCCTTTGTCGTAAATAAGGCAGATTCTTCGCTTCGCTCAGAATGACAAAATAATCATATCAACTTACTAGGAATTGATATCACGCCCGTGAAATAAGGTCAAGGGCGCATTCTCCCCTTGACAGAACCGCCTTTTCGTGCTATATTGGCCCATTCGATAATTCCTGCCCGTATGGGGAGGTCGGCCGCAAGGCTCAGGGGTCGTCTCTGCCTTATCAGAGACACGTTCCAAAAAGGAGATGCCGCAATGGCGCAAAAGAAGCTCTATCCGATCACCGCTGGCCCCACCAAGGAGGACCTCCTGGCCGGTCCGTTCACCAAGGACGGCGACGCCCGCACGGTGAACTTCACCATGACGAGCCCCTCGCAGACCGGCTCATGGTCGGTCGACGCGCTGCTTGCCGAGGTCACGCCGGAGGACGGATCCGGCCAGAGCTGGTGCTTCGCCGGCTTCATCAAGGGCTTCCGTCCCGACCGGACGGCGGAGAAGCTGGTGAAGATTCGCGGCTACTACGACTCGCGCAGCAAAAAGGGCTGGATCGTGTACCTCTGAAAGCACCCGCGACGCAAAGAGCACCACTCGGCACGTAAAGACGCAAAGCGTCCACGTGCCAAGCTCTCGCGTCCGGGTGCTCTTTCTTTTTCAGCCGATCAGGTCGCGTTCGCGAAGTTCGGAGCGCAAGTCACGCATATCGCCTTTCAGCTCGACTCGCAGAGTCTGAACCGTCCGGTCCGTGTGGTCCATCAGCTCATGACGCATGACGCCGAGCTTCCCATCGAGCTTCGCGTCCCAATTCCGATCCATTTCCTCAAAACCGTCCCGGACAGCTTCAAGCACCGGTTCGAGCTTCTTATCAAGCTTTTCGTCCACGATGGCGCCGATGGCGTGCAGGTCGTCGTTCGAAAGCATACGCATATCAGGTTAATGGTACACGCCGCGTAAAGCTTGCGCCACGCGGCATGCCCGCGTCCTGCCTGAAGTCGATTCCGTATGTCAACCGGGGTAATGCGCGTGGTGCGACGGCTGGCCGTGGACATGCTCGTGGCCTTCATCGCCGGGCTTCACCATCAGGACCGCGAGCGCCGTGGTGATGGGTACCGCCATGACGAGGCCCAGGGATCCGACGATGGTGCGTACGATTTCAGTCGCGACGAGTTCGCCGTTCAGCGCCACCAGCGGCGGCGTCTTATCGCTGATGAAGAGCAGGAGAAGCGGCAAGGCGCTGCCGGTGTAGGCCAAGGCGAGCGTGTTCACGAGCGCGCCGACGTGCTCCTTGCCGACGCGCAAGGCGCGCGCGTAGATCTCGCCGTTCGAAAGACGGTTCCCGACGGACTTCAGTTCCGCCACGACCGACGCCTGCGTGATGGCGATGTCGTCCAGGATGCCGAGGATGCCGATGATGATTCCGCCTAGCAGCAATCCGCGCGCGTCGAGCGTACCGCCGAGTTGGGTGTTCAGGTAGACCGCCTCGTCGGACGAGAAGCCGGTGAGTTCCGCCACGCGCACCGCCAGGGTCGCCAGGATGCCCGTCATCATGACGGTCGAGATCGTGCCGAGGAACGCCGCATGCGTCGTGCGGCGCCAGCCGTGCGTGCTGTAGAGCGCGAGGACCAGCACGATGCCGGCGACCAGGACGCTCATCAAGACCGGCGGCGCACCCTTGAGGATGCCGGGCAGGAGCACGTAGAGGATGACGAAGAAACTGCCGGCCAGGCTCAGGATCGAGCGCACGCCCTGCTTGCCGCCCAAGGCGAGAATCGCGAGCGTAAAGACGGCGACCAACCCGAGCAGGACCGGCAGACGGTCGCGCTCGAGCGCCTGATACGTCTCCTCGCCTTCCGCATCGTCCACGTATTGGAGGAAGAACGTGTCGCCCTTGGAAAGCTTGAGGTGATCGTTCACGACCTCGACCATCTTCCCCTTCTTGCCGCCGCTGAGGAGCTCAGCGCGAATCACCTGGAACGGCATTTCGACTGTCCCTTCCGGCTCGTCGGTAGCCTGGGAGACGACCTCGATCATCCGGGCTCGCCACACTTCCGAAGTCGGAACGTCCTGCGCCCGCGCGAAACCGGCCGGAGCCAGGACGGCGGCCAGGGAGATCGCCGCGAAAACGGCCTTGAATCGCATATGGCATCAGTCTAACATATCTTGCCAGCGCAAAGGTTTTGGGCTACAGTGGCCTTCGTAATCAATATTTTCCGCGATTCGTCCAAATGCGCATCCACCCCAAAAAGTTCCATCGCCCCGTCGATCTCGGTCCCCAGTACCGCGCCAACCTCCAGATTATCGCTCCCGAAGTGCGCGTGATCGACGAAAACGGCGATAATTTGGGCGTCCTGTCCACGGCCGAAGCGGTCGCCGCCGCCCAGGAACGCGGCTACGACCTCGTCGAGGTCGACCCCCGCCCGGTTCCCCCGATCTGCAAGATCCTGAACCTCGGACAGTTCAAATACGAGCGCGAACGCGAGGCCCGCAAGAAGAAGTCCAAGGCCAAGTCGGTCGAGGTGAAGGGCATCCGCCTCTCCCCCCGCATCGGCCAGCACGACCTCGAGACCCGCCTCCGGACGGCCGAAAGTTTCCTGGAGGACGGCGATAAGGTCAAAGTCGAGATCATCCTGCGCGGCCGCGAGAAAGCCTTCGCCCACCTGGCGCGCGGCGTCATCGAGAACTTCGTGAAGATGATGCAGGAAAAGCACGCTTTGGTCGTCGAACAGCCTATCCAGGCCCAGGGAGGACAGTTGACAACTATCGTGGGGAAGAAGTAAGCTCCCCCCAATCGCTACATTACGCCCAAGTTCAACGTATGAAGATGAAGACGAAAAAGTCCTTCGCGAAACGCGTCAAAGTCACCAAAAACGGCAAGTTGCTGATTCGCAAGGGCGGCCAGAACCACTTCAACAGCCGGGACACCGGGACTGTCACGAAGAAAAAGCGCCGCGATTCCGACCTTTCGGAGTCGTACCGGCACACGATGAAGTCACAGCTTCCGCATAACCCCGTCTAAATATGCCGCGCGTCAAACGAGGTAAAGTCCGCGCCCGCAAGCGCGCCCGCGTCCTGAAACGGACGAAGGGCATGATGTGGGGGCGCAAGAGCAAGATCAAGCTGGCCAAGACCGCCGCCACCAAGGCCGGCGCCTACGCCTACCGCGACCGCCGGAACAAGAAGCGCGAAATGCGCTCCCTCTGGCTCATCCGCCTGAACGCCGGACTCCGCGAGCTGGGACTCAGCTACAGCAAGTTCCACGGCATGCTCTCCAAAGCCAAGATCTCCCTCGACCGCAAGGTCCTGGCCGAACTGGCCGCCAGCCACCCCGCCGTCTTCAAGGCCTTGGTCGAAACGACCGTCAAGTTGGCCGCGAAGTGACGAGGAGGCCATAAAATGGCTTAACACTGCCGACGACGTCATCCCGGCGAAAGCCGGTATCATCCGAAACCCAGAAAGTCAAGAATCTGTCAAAGAGTCTTGACTTTTTTGGTATTTCATGCTACACTGCCCGGTCCCTGGAAACCGGCATTGTGCCTCTATTCCTATGGGGCGAAACCCGAACGCCCTTTGAAAGTTCCCAACCCAAACCGAAGAGGAGTCATCGATGAGCCAGAACGCCAAGAACGACACCTGCTCCACCTGCAAGAAGGCATTGATCACCAATCACACCTTCCAAGGCGTCAGCCCCGAAGGGAAGGTCAGAGTTCAATGCCACCCGGAACCCCTCGCCACGACGGACCTCGTCCTGAAGTACGTCCTCGAGGCCATCGCTGCCAAGCTGGCGGCACAGTCCGAGCTCGTCGAGGTCAAGAAGAAGCACGCCGGCGAGATCCAGGCCAAGGTGGCCCAGACCGAGCGCGACTTCGAAGCCAAGGTGGCCTCAAGGGCCGCCGAAAAGACGGCCGCCGAAATCATCGAGATCGAGGCGGACTACAAGCGCGAGATCGAGGAAGGCGAAGAGACGCGGGTCAACCTCGTCGCGGCGCACGACGCCAAGGTGCTCGATCTCGAGCAGCTGCTCAAGGAGGTCTGCGGCGACAATAAGACGATCCGCGAGGAGAAGACGGCGCTCGTCGAAAGTCTCGCCGCGTGCGAGGACAAGTGCCTGAAGCAGCAGCTCAAGATCGTCGAGTTGGCGGATGCGCACTCCGAACTGAAGGCCCGCTACAATGGGCTGAAGGATTCTAGCCTGGTCCTGGTCCGAAGCCTCGTCAGCATGAGCACGCGCGTGGCCGTACTCGAAGAGAAGACCGGGGTCATCCCCAAGGTCGATCCCAAGGCGATCTACGCGATGATCACCGGGCAGGAGTACGACGACGAGACGATTCCGGTCGACGACCTCATCAACGACCCTCCGCCCGCACTGCCACCGGCCCCCAAGGCTGACGTCGCGCCGGTTCCCACGGCGGCCGCCCAGGCCGCTCCCGCTCCGGCCCAGCCGACCAACGTGGTCGAGCTGGACGATTCGGAGCCCGAGTCCGAGTCGTCGTTCGCATCGTTGAACGACGAGCGCGGAGACTACGGTGAATGCATCGTCGATGACGACGTCGTGGCGCAGGATGCCGCGTCCGACGAGGATGACGAAGAGTCGTCCGAGGAAGACGAGGCGGAGAGGGGCAGCGTGTGCCACGACATCGTCGATGACGACGTCGTGGCGCAGGATGCCGCGTCCGACGAGGATGACGAAGAGTCGTCCGAGGAAGACGAGGCGGAGAAGTGCAGCGTGTGCGACCAGTCTACCGCCGAGGAGATGTCCTTCGTCAAGAAGGACGGATCCGAGGGGCGGCTGACTGCCTGCGACCCGAGAAAGCACGCCGACGCGTTCCTGGCCTACCTGAAGCAGGCGGCCAAGAAGGCTCCCAAGAGCGCGGTGGACGTCATCTCGCTCTTCAACCCCATCCAACAGTAGAACAAGAAGGAGGATACGATGGACGACATCGAGTGCATCCCGGCCCCAACCGCCGCTTCCCAGGAAGTCTCCGCCAAGACGGAGATCATCGATCGCGGCAGGAGTAGCTCGCCGAAGACCAAGGTCATCGTCGCCCTGCTCTTGGCCCTCGCCCTCATCGGCGGCGTCGCCTTCACCCTCGTGAAGCGTCTCTCCAGTGGAGAAGCGGCCTCGGTCGCGACTTCGGTCGAGACCGGCTCCGGAGGGTCCGCCGAGACCGTCGTGAATGCGGCAGTCGCGGACGCGGTGCCCGAAGGGTGCCTCGGCGCCGATGCGGACCCGCAGAGGAAGTGGTACTGCGAGGAGTTCCTTCCCTTCGCCCGAAAGGCGTCGGCCGACCATGGTCGGATCGATCGCCTGGAAGCGAACGCGGGGCACCCCCGCCTCCCCCTCTCGTTCTGGCTTATCGTCATGGGGATATTTTCCCTCACGGTGTTCAACACCGTGCTGATACTCCCCAAGAAGAAGGGGGCAGCCGAGAAGTAAGGAACGCTCAGTCAGAGGACCCGGCAGCATCACGCTGTCGGGTCCGATTTTTTTGCGTCAGATGTCGATGGATGCCGGCGCGGTCATGAATCCTTGGGATGGTTCGCCGCGGCGGATGACGGGTCGCTCGTCGGCCCAGGCGTAGCCGTAGCGGCTGCCGTCATGCGCGTAGGCGGCGTAGAGCGGACGGCCGCCGAACTCGCGGCTCAGGGCGTCGAAGGCGAGGTGTCCGACCAAGGCTCCGTCGTCTCCCGCGACCGCGCGGCAACGGACCGCGCGCCCGTTCTTGCCTTCGTGCACGACGGGACGGCGGCGTCCGTCCATCACGGCGCGATAGACTTTCATTCCCGGTCGCATCGGCGCCATCCGCGCTTCAGGAACTTCCATCCCCAGCGCCTCGGCGCAGGAGACGGCGTGCGCCGCGGGATGCCGGCGCAACGCGTCGGAAATCGTCTCGAGACGACGACGCTTGTCTTCGGCCTGGCGCGGATCGGCAGCCTCGTCATCGATGGCTTCGGCGGCTTCGGATGCCGTCAGATGCGCGTATCGGCCGATCGTCTCCGGCGGAAGATGCGCGGGCGCGACGGTCGCTCCGGACCGGCGAGCCACCGGCTTGGAAACAGAACCCGTGCCGAGCGCGGCACTGGCTGAGGCCGCGCCCATGAGACGCGACGTCTCCGAGTCGGCGCCGTCCCACATAGCCTCGCGAGCGCCGTTCAAAGACGCGACGGCAAGGACGAGCTCCTCCATGAAGGAAGCGTCTCCTTCGGTGCGGAGCTTGGGTTTACCGCGCAGCAACGAGGACGCGGCCGCTCCCAGCAGGAACGGGGCTTCGCCGGCCCCGTGACTCATAGCCTGACCCTTGAGATGCGCGGCGGCGGCGATCGCCTTCAGCGCCGAAGAGCGGCGATGCGCCCCGTGCAGGCGGGCGTTGGCGGCGAATTCGGATACGAGCGGGCGGGCGACGGTATCCCAAAGATGCCCGCCGTCCTTCTCGTGGAGAAGGGCCACGCTGGCTGGGCCGCGCAGGTATCCTTGGCGGTCATCGATGTCCGCCGCGAGCGTCTCGCGCGCGGCGACGGCGATGGCCGAAGAGAGGAGCGCGTCATCGGCGCGCCTTTCGTCGTCGGTCCCGTTCACGCCTAGGCTGCCGGCGACGGACCAATGCGTCCAAGCGCCGTCATCCGAAAGCCTCGCAGCAGCGAGCGCGCGCGTCTTCCAGTCCGTCGACGAGAGGTCGCACTTCAGCTCACGAGACCCGCGCTCGCCAGCCGTCTTCGAAGCGAGAAAAGCGTCGGCGCGGACGGCGATCTCATCGAGGCTCGATTCGGGAGCGTCGAGGATACCGCATTCGGCGAGAAGCCCTACGAGTACGCGCGTGTCACCTGTCCAGCCGACAGGAATACCGCGCCTCATGTCGGCGGCGTTCATAGATGCAGTTCTCCGCGAAGGCGCGCGGCGTGCTCGAGGCACTCGCGTCCGAACGCGTCGAGCGCCTGGCGGACGCGCGCCTCGGCATCCGGCACGCGGACGTCGAAAAACGCGGCCATCTCATCCTCCCCCGCTCCATCCGAGGCCATGGAGCGGAACTCTCCGAGCGAATGACGATCGATGGCGTTCGAGAGTTCGAGTCCGATCCTGCGCTGTGCTTCCGCCGTCAGCGCGGCGACCGTCTCGGCGCGCTCCTCCGCAGGCGCGTGCGCGAAACCGGCCTTGGAAAGCAGGGCTTCGACATACGCGCGGATCGGATCATGCGCGAAGGCGGACACCGGAGGAAGATCCATACCAAGACAGTATAGCGAAAAAACGACCTCGCGGCGAAGGTCGTCTCATCGCCTGCGCGGAATCATCTTTTCCGACTCGATGAGGAGATGCGATAGGGCGCCGGCCGGCCGCGCCCCTGGAGAGCGACCGTTTTCCTGGCATGCCACGTGAACCGCGCTGAAGGAAGCCGCGTAAAATCCTCGCTGCGCTCGGATCACGCGGCACGTAAAAACCACCCCCTTACGGGCGCGGTTTTTACGTGGCGGGCCAGACGGGATTCGAACCCGCGACCTTCTCCGTGACAGGGAGACGCGCTAACCGGGCTGCGCTACTGGCCCACGTCGCTTACGGACAAGCTGCCGGTCAGGCAGGCTGAGCCTGCCTTCCCTATCGCTTGTCCTTCGCTCCTCCTTCGCGTCCACGCAGGCGTGGACTTGAGGGCGGTTCAAGGTGTTTTGCGCGGTCGCGCAAAGACACGTTTTATGGGGAGGATTCGTTTTCGACTGCCCTAATATAGCAGAGGTCCCTGGGGGTGGCAAGGCCCCGCTGATTGATCCCCCGCCCTCAGATAGGCTCATCTGCCCTGAAACCTAAAACGAGGCTTTCGCCTCGTTTTTTCATTCGGCCTCCTCTTCCGCTTTCTCGCTCATGGCCTCCGGCTCGTCGACGACCGTCCCGAGTCCGCCGCATTGCGGGCAGTTCTCGGGAACGCCCGGCGGTTCCTGCTGCTGTTCGAGGCTGGGTACGACGTATTCGCAGTCCTGGCAGATCTTGGTCATATCATTTCCCGGTCGCCCAGGCTTTCAAGGATTCGTAATCGACCGCGCCGCAGATCTTGACGCCGGTCTCCTCGTTGACGAAGAACGGCACGCCGCCGCATCCGCCGTCCGCGTCTTGCGCGGCCCGAAGCTTCTCGTTCGCGTCGTCGTGCCAGGTCTCGAACTTCTTCACCTCGACGCCGAGTTCCTTTTCGAGCCGTTCGACGTGCTCATTCATGCGGACGCAATGGGGACATTCCTTGCCGTAGAATTCGAGGAGGGCCATGCGGATGATGCTAAGTTTCGATTCCTCCTTGACTGTAGCACGCTCGCCCGATAGGTTGGAAGCATACCACGAAAGGAGGCATCTCATGGGGCTCGAGAAGCTCTTCGCACGGTTCGTCGTCCGGACCGATCCTGACGACAGGAAGCTGTACCTAAGCAGCGTCCTCTGGTCCGTCTTCCACCTGTCGCTGATGTGGCATGCCTATCTACGGCTGCACCATTCGCCCCCGTATGCCTTCGTGATCGTCCACATGGTCTTTGTCGGCGTGCTCTACGCGCTCCCGAAGGAGATCCATCGCTGGCACGACGGCTCCAAGCCGCCGTCGCCCAAGGCGGGCCACCTCCTGGTGTTGGCGTGGCTCGTCAGCATCACTTTGATGGGACTCGGCGAGCAGTTCATCGACGCCAAGGAGTACAAGATCCCGGACGGCATGACCGAGATGACCGGCTTCCTGCTCGCGACCCTCGGAGTGACGCATACGTCGAAGCAGAAGCACGCTCTCAAGCATCCGCCCTGCCCGCCCCGAGAAGAAACGTCCGACTCGGCCGCTGCTCCCCCAAAAACACCGAAGCCGCCCCAGTGAGGGCGGCCTTTTTCATGCGAGACGCCTCATGATTTGGCGACCGGGAGGCGGACCGTGAAGGTCGTACCCTTTTCTGCGGCGCTCTTGAAGGAGATGACGCCGTTCATGCCTTCGACCAGGCGCTTGGTGATGAACAGACCGAGGCCGCTGCCTTCGACGCCGCCGGAACTCTTGGCGCGCCAGAACTTCTCGAAGAGATGATGCTGTTCCTCCTGCGGTATGCCAGGACCGTCGTCCACGACGTCATACCTCATGTACGAATCCTCGCGGGTGATCCTGACGACGACGCTCCCGCCTTGTCGATTGTACTTCACGGCGTTCGAGAGCAGGTTTACGAGCACCTCATTGACGCGGCGCTCGTCGGCCAGCGCCATCGGCACGAGCCCATCCGGTTCTTCCAGCGAAAGACCGACCTTCTTCTTCTCGGCGATCGGCCCGAGCTCCTTGAGCGCGACCTGCGCGGCCTCGACGACGTTCACGAACTCCTTCTTGAACGGGATGCGGCGCGCATCGAGACGCGCCATGTTGAGCAGGTCCTCGACCAGCGTGGCCAGGCTCTTGCTCGCGCCCATGGCGTCTTCGAAGGACTGGCGGATCTCTTCGGACATCTTGCGGTCGGCCACGGACTCGAGACTCCAGCGGATCGAGGTCACCGGCGTCCGCAGTTCGTGAGCCGCGACGAAGAGGAATTCGTCCTTGAGCTTCAGGATGTCGTTCCGGCGCTCGATCTCCTTACGCTGGGCATCCTCCAAGGCGCGCGTGCGCTCGTGGACCTTATTCTCGAGCGACTCGCGCTCGGCTTTGAGCGCGGCGGCCATCGAGTTGAAACGTTCAGCCAGGACTTCCAGTTCGTCGCCAGTCCTCACCTCGAGCTTGAGGTCGAGATCGCCTCGCATGATCTGTTCGGTGCCGCGCGTCAGCTCGGAAACCGGGCTGAAGATGCGTGTGATGACCATGTACGTCAAGTAACCGGCCAAGACCAGCGAGGCGATCAACACGACGGCTACCAGGTTCTGCCGGCTCAGGTTGAGAGCGCGCTCGAGCGCCTGCTCATCAAGGATGAGGTTCGTGACGATGGTGTACGCCACGATCATCAGGATCTCGAAGAAGATGACCATGAAGGCCACTTTCAGCCCGACATTGATGCGGATGCGCCGCGATCGCGCCTTCGTATCCATACTCCTTGCAGTATAGCACCTATCGGACCTCGCGGATCTCGACGCGGTCGGCCAGCGCGCCGTCGGGGTCGCCGCCGACCACCACGACCTTGTCTCCCGACGCAATCATGCCAAGACGCCGCGCTTCGGCGACGGCGGAAACGAAGAACGCTTCGACGTCCGTCGCACGATCCAGCAAGACGGGCAAGATGCCCCAGGAGAGGCAGAGCTGGCGCCTGACCCGGGCGTCATCGGTCGCGACCAGCACGGGCGGCTCGGGACGGAAGCGGCTGACGCTGCGGCCGAGATCGCCAAGCGCGGAGGCGACCATGATGAGCTTCACGTCGACGTCGCGCACGAGCACGTTGGCGATTTCAGAGACGGCCTCCTCGACGGAGCGGGCATCCCCTCGCCGATGCGTCACGTCAAGGTCGTCGAGGATCGAGGCTTCCGTCTCGCGGATTATCCTCGCCATGGTCGCGACGGCTTCGACGGGATACTTGCCGCTCGCGCTCTCCCCCGACAGCATCACGGCGTCCGCATGGTCGATGACGGCGTTGGCGACGTCCGAAACCTCCGCGCGCGTCGGACGAGGATTGCGGATCATCGAATCGAGCATCTGGGTGGCGACGATGACCGGCTTGGCGACGTCGCGGCAGGCGTCGATGAGGCGCTTCTGCGCTATCGGCACGGCGGCGGCGTCCGTCTCGATGCCGAGGTCGCCGCGCGCGACCATGACGGCGTCGACCGCCTCGATGATCTCGGCGAGGTTCTCGAGCGCTTCGCGTTTCTCGATCTTGGCGATGACGCCGATCGGTGCCTCATGCTTCCGTTCGAAGCCGGGCATGGCCTCCGCTTGCGAGATCAGGCCGCGCAAGTCGCCGATTTCCTTGGCGGAACGGACGAACGAAAGCGCGATGAAATCGACGTGCTGTCCGACGCCGAACACGACGTCGGCCTTGTCCTTCTCGGTGATCGGAGAGACGGTCAGGCGCGAATCGGGGAAGTTCACGCCCTTGTGGGAAGTCAGGACGCCGCCGTCGATCATCTCGCAGACGACATCGCGGCCCTTCACCTCGATGACCTTGGCCGACAGGAGTCCGTCGTCGAGCAGGATGCGTTCACCGGCTTTCACGTCCTCGTGGAGCTTCTCATACGTCACCGGCAGCTTGAGCGCGGCGATGTCGGCTTCGCCTGTCGTGAAGACGACGCGCGCGCCGTTCGCGATCGTCACGCCCTCCTTCGGCAGGTCGCCGACGCGGATCTTCGGACCCTGGAGATCCTGGAGGATGGCGACGGGGATGCCCAGCTCGTCGGAAACGGAGCGGATCTTGCGGATCAGCTCCGTATGGTCTTCGTAGGTGCCGTGCGAGAAATTGAGCCGGGCGACGTTCATGCCGGAGGCGACGAGTCGGCGCAGGGTCTCGGGTGCCGCGGAGGCCGGACCGATGGTGCAGACGATCTTGGTGCGTTTGAAATCCATGGGGTCGTTTATGGCGCGGATGGTAATTCGGCGAGCGTCGCCTGGACGGACATCTCGGTCGTCTCGCGCAGGAGGCGGATCGCGACGCGGTCGCCGACGCGTTTACCGGCGATGACGCTTCCGAGCGGACGTTCGCGTCCGAGCCGGATGCCGTCGACTTCCAGCAGGACGTCTCCGGACTTGAGGTCAGCCTTTTCCGCGGGTGAACCGGACGCGATCGCGACGCCCTCCCCTTCGACGCCGCCGACGATCAGCGCGCCCTCCGACGCGAGGCTGTCGGCTTTGGCGCTCTCCGGCGTCAGCATGACGTAGCGGACGCCGAGCCACGGGCGCACGATGCGGCCGTGCGCTTTGTAGCTGTCGATGACGACTTTGACGGCGTCGATCGGGATGGCGAAACCGATGGACTGACCCGTGCGGTTGACCGCCGTGTTGATGCCGATGACCTCGCCGCGCAGGTCGACGAGCGGACCGCCCGAGTTTCCGGGATTGATGGCCGCGTCGGTCTGGATGGCTTCCTCGATCACCTCCGCGTCGCCGTAACCGTCGCCCGCGATGACGCGCCGGTTGATGCCTGAGATGACGCCTTTCGTGACGCTGTTGCTGTATTCGGAAAGCGCGTTGCCGATGGCGATGACCGTCTCGCCCGCTTCGAGCTTCGAGGCGTCGCCCAGCGGAGCCACGGGCAGACCCTGCGCCTCGACCTTCAGCAGCGCGATGTCGAGGACGGCATCGATGGCGGCGACCTTGGCCGACAGGCGGCGTCCGTCCGACATCACGGCCTCGTATTCCGCCTCGACGTCGGCCACGACATGGCGGTTGGTGACGATAAGACCGTCGGACGAGATGATGAAGCCTGTGCCTCCGCTGATCTGCCGTTTCTGCCCCTGCTTCGGAGCCTGCGGCCGGGGGAGTTCCAAACCGAAGGACTGCTCGAACGGGAAGGCTCCGGTACTGCCGTACATCTTGGCGACGTCCTTGGTGGCGATGATGCTGACGACGGAGGGCGAGACCTCGCGCACGGCGTCGATGACCTGGCGATCCTCGGCGGAGACGGGCGCGGGCCGGTCTGACGCCGCCGCTGGCGTCTCGCGCCAGGGATAATATTCTGAGTTCAGCGAGACGGCGAACAGGAGGCCGAATGCCGCGCCTGAAAAGCTGCCGAGCAGGAAACTGGCGACGATGACGTACGCCAGCGAGCGGCGCGTCGGTTGTGTTGCGGCCATCTCCTCCATACTTCGACCACTCTAGCGCTTCTTCTTGCTCTTGGCTTTGGACTTGGGTCTCGCCGCCGCCGTCCTGGAAAGATGCTCAAGGGCTTCCTGGAACGTCTTCACGTCCTCGAAGGAGCGGTAGACGGACGCGAAGCGGATGTAGGCCACGGTATCGATATGCTTCAGGCGGTTCATGACGATCTCGCCGACCTCGCGCGTCGTGACTTCGTTCTTCTTACGACGCTGAAGATCGCGTTCCACCTGATTGACCAGCTCGTGGAACGTCTCAGCGGTGATGGGGCGCTTCTGCAGAGCCTTGCGGAGGCCGCCTTCCAGCTTCTCGCGCATGTAAGCCTCGCGGCGTCCATCGCGTTTGATGACGGTCAGGTCGAGGATTTCCGCCTCCTCGACGGTCGAGAAACGAAACTGGCACTTCAGGCATTGGCGGCGACGCCGAATCCCCATCCCGCCCTGAGAAAGACGGGAGTCTACGACTTTCGTGTCCTTGTAGTTGCAGGCGACGCAGCGCATGTTCGCTTTCCGGCCTCGCTGCCGCTCGGAGCCGCTCCGCGGTCCTCGCTCTCGCGAGGCCGCCGCTCACTCTTCGCGGCTGGGCAGGCCCAGCCTTGATGGCAGTTCATGGTTCCGGCGCGGTCGCGCCGGAATCCTTCTTTAAAGCATCTTCTTCCGGATGAAAGCGGGTATGTCGAGCTCCTCTTCTTCGATGGCGTTCGGCGCGGCCGTAGCCGCCTGGCGGAAACGGGCCGCCTGAGGTTCCGGCTCCAACGATTTGATGCGGCGAGGCATATTGGCCTGCGGCTGGGTCACCGTCTGCTTCGACGCTTCCATAAGCGGTTTCGCGTACGAACCCGCCTGAAACAGGCTGGAGGACGGCTTTTCCGCCGGTTTTGGGGCGACATTCAAGGAGCCGGCTGAAAGGACGCTCTTCATCGAAGACGTCATCGATGACCGGGGTTGGCCGTCGAAACCAGTGGCGACGACAGTGACCTTGATCTCGTCTCGCATCGTCTCGTCGATGGTCGCTCCGAAAATGACCTTCACGTCGGCATCGGCGTTCTTGGTGATGACGTCGGCCACGTCGGCGACTTCTTTCATTCCCAAATCGGCGCCGCCCGTGACGTTGAAGAGGATCCCACGGGCGCCGTCGATGGCGACCTCGAGCAAGGGGCTCGCGATAGCCTGCTTGGCGGCATCCGTAGCGCGATTCTCGCCGGAAGCGCGGCCGATGCCCATGAGGGCCGAGCCCTGGCCGAGCATGATGGTCTTCACGTCGGCGAAGTCGACGTTGATGAGTCCGGGGACGGTGATGAGCTCGCTGATGCCTTGGACGCCCTGGCGCAGGACATCATCGATGACCTTGAAGGCGTCGAGCATCGAGGTCTTCTTGTCGATCAGGCCGAGCACGCGGTCGTTCGGGATGGTGATGATGGTGTCGAGCCGCTCCTTGAGTTCCTTGTAGCCGGCCTCGGCCACGTCCCGGCGCTTGGCGCCTTCGAACGTGAACGGCCGCGTGACGACGGCGACGGTGAGCGCGCCGAGGTCTCGGGCGATTTCAGCGACGACGGGACCGGCACCGGTGCCGGTTCCTCCGCCGAGGCCGCAGGTCACGAAGACCATATCCGCGTCCTTGAGGGCTTCGCGGATCTCGTTGGCGCTCTCTTCGGCGGCGCGCTTGCCCATTTCAGGATCCATGCCGGCACCGAGGCCGCGCGTGACGGTCTTGCCGATGTGCAGCTTGACCGGGGCGTGCGAGTGGTGCAGCGCCTGGACATCCGTGTTGATGGCGATGAACTCGACCCCCCTGATCTTGGAGGTGATCATGCGATTGACGGCCGAGTTGCCGGAGCCGCCGACGCCGACGACTTTGATCTTCGCGAACGTCTCGACTGCGGGTTTGACTTCGCCCATACGGTGCGCGCGTGCGGTTAGGTGTCTTCCATGCAAGCGTACTAAAAAAACGACCTTCCTTCAACGGTCGCTGAACACGTCCATTGTTCACTTTATCCCCGTCAGGATCAGGGCAAGAGCGACTTGATGAGCCTCTTGATATGGTTGCCGATCCGCGGTCCGCCGAGCTTGCTGACGAGTCCGCCGCGCCCGCCGCCGTTTTCCGAAAGATGGTGGCCCCAAAGCACCAGTCCGACGGCCGTCGAGAAGGCGATGTCGTTGGTGCGGTCGGTGATGCTGGAGACGTTGACCGGGTAGCCGAGCGAGGCCGGAAGGCGGAGTTCCGTCTTGGCCATGTCGACCAGGCCGTTCAGCTTCGCTCCCCCGCCGGTCAGGATGATGCCTGCCGGGAGCCTGCCGCTCCGATCGATCTTCTTCAGCTCCTTGTCGATCTTGCCGAAGATCTCCTCGACGCGCGCTTCGATGATCTCGGCCACGAACTTTTTGGAGACGATCTCGTCCTCTTCCGCGCCGAGGTCGGCAAGACGGATATCCTCTTTCTTCACGTCGCGTGACGAAGCGAGCCCGTGCTCGACCTTCACGCGTTCAGCGACCTCGATGGAAGTACGCAGGCCGATGGCGATGTCGGAGGTGATGTGGTCGCTGCCGATGGGAAGGACGACGGTGCGGAGCGCGTCGCCTTCCTCGAAGACTGCCAGCGAGGTCGTCGATCCTCCGATAGACGCGACGGCGACGCCGAGCTCCTTCTGACGCTGGGTGGCGACCGCGTCGGCGGCGGCCAGGATGCCGAGAACGACGTCGTCGATCTCGATGCCGGTGCGATAGACGCACTTGGTGAGGTTCTTGAGCTGGGAGGACAGGCTTTGGATGATCTGCGCGTCGACTTCAAGACGGATGCCGGTCATGCCGACCGGATCCTTGATGCCGGACTGGCCGTCGACGATGAAGCTCTTGGGCAGGACGTGGAGGATCTCGTAATTCAAAGGCGTCGCTACGGTGCGGGCGGCCTCGAGCGCGCGATCGACGTCTTCCTCGCGGACCTCGCCGTCGGAACGAGAGACGGCCACGACGCCCTTGGATTCCTGGGAGACGATATGGCTGCCGGAGATCCCGACGAAGGCGCGATCGATCTGGACCCCCGTCATGCGCTCGACCTTCTCGAGGCAGGTGGATACGGAAGAGATCGCGTCTTCGATGGACGTGATGACGCCTTTGCTGACGCCGATGGAGGGAGCCTCCGCCGCGCCGATGATCTGGATGGCCTCGCGCCCCGAACCCGAAGACGAGCGCTGTCCGACGGCGACGCGCACCGACGTGGAGCCGATGTCGAGCCCGGTGATGATGTCGCTGGCGGAAGACTTGGCCATTGGGACGGTTAGAAGGTTTCTGCCACGTGCGGCCAGAACACCAAGATGCCGACGACGAGCGCGCCGATCGAACAGACGAGCACGGCGCCCGCCATCATGTCCTTGATCTGTTCCGCGTACGCGTGGATGCGCGGCTTGAACAGGTCGACGAGGCGTTCGACGGCGCCGTTCAGCAATTCTAGCACGAGCGTAAAGGCGGCCACAACGACGATGAGGGCCGTTTCTCCCCTGCTGAGTTCGAAGACGAAGACCAGGGCGGCCACGACGAAAGCCGCGAGAATCTGCAGGCGGAAACTCTGCTCCTCCTTGGCCAGGGTCGCGATGCCGTTCCAGGCGAATTTCAGGCTGCGGGCGAATCGGCGCGGGTCAAGCATATCCGAGTTTCTTCAGGATGCGTTTCTGGAGCGGGAACATCTTCTTTTCGTCCTTGGCGGTCTCATGATCGTGGCCGAGAAGGTGCAGGACGCCGTGGACGAGCATCATGGCGAGCTCGTCACGGACAGCCTTGCCGGCTTCGACGGCCTGACGCTTGATCTGCGGCATCGAGATGACGATGTCCCCCAGCAACCCACCCGGCCACACATCGTTGCTTGCCCCGTGACCGCGAAGCGGTTTTACGGGGCCGAAGGAAAGGACGTCGGTCGTCTTCCGCTTGCCGCGATAGGCGGTATTCAAGGCGATCATCTCCTTATCGGCGACGAAGACCACGCCGACCTCGCCACGTAAAGCGGCTGTGCCGCCACGTGGCAAGCCTCCTGCCTTGGCGCCCTTGAGCGCCGCTTCCACCGCTTTTTTGACCCAGGCGTCGCTGACCGGCGCCGTCACGCGGCGGGCGACGGACACCGTCACCTTCATGGCTTCGCGCTGAAACTGTTGACGAACATGACGAACGTCGTCCTGAACATGACCCGAGCGACGCCGCCATGCCGCAACTCGTAGATCTTGCCTCCCAATGCGATATAGGCGGTGTCGCCGTCGGGAGTGCGGACGCCTTCGAGCCCGGATTTGGTGGTGAACACCTGCGCCTCCGAAGGGGAAGCGTCGGGATTCCGCGAAAGATACCAATCAAGCGGCGATTTTCCTTCCGGATTCTCACGTCTCCATACGGCGAAGACCTCATCGCCTTCGAGTTCGACGTCCAGGACGGTTTCCGCGACGCCCCGACCCGCTACCGACGATGCGGGCATGAGGAGCTCAAAACCGGCGTCCGAAGCATAGGTCTTTACCTGACCCGCCTCGATCAGCTTCGTCGGTCGAAAGCCTGCCGGATTGTACAGGTTCGTGACTTCGACCGAATCGGAGAAGCCGTCTTCGTCGGAATCGGATTTCTTCGCGTCGGTACGGAAGAGCGCCTCTTCGACCGTCGTCAGACCGTCGCCGTCTTCGTCGGCCGAAGGCGAGGGCGCCGCCGGGACTTCCGGGGTCGTGGTGGTCGATTCGGGCGGAGGCGCCGGTTCCTGTTCCGACTGAGGTTCAGGTCGCGGTTGCGGCGCGGGAGTCGTCGGCAGCGTAACGGAAGGTCTCGTGGGAGCGGGCGCAGGCTTCGGCTTCAGGAGATACCACGCGCCGAACCCGAGACCGAAGACGAGCAGGAGCGCGATGACGGGAATGAGGATCCATGCCTTGCTCCCTTTCTCTTGCGGAGCGGCGGATGGCGCCTGAGCCGCCGGCGCGGCGGACTCCTTCGAGAGCTGCGCCTTCGCCGCCAGACCGTAAAACTGCTCGGGGATGGTGTAGATCTCCGGATCTTTCGAGGCTCCTGCAAGTCGTATCGGCTGATCGGGCATGGCGAGTGATTTTAGCGGGCGGTCGGAATCTCTCCGAGGCGGCCGTCGCCCTTAGGGTCGTAGAGGTTCTTCACTTCGGCGCCGTCTTTGAAGGTGTCTCCGTCCGTATCCGGGTTCAGCGGATCCGTCTGATAGGTCTGGACTTCCTCGCGGTCGGAAAGTCCGTCATCGTCCGAATCGACATTCGCCGGGTCGGTACCGAGGCTGACTTCCTGCGCATCCGACAATCCGTCCCTGTCAGAGTCCGTCTCGTCCGCAGGAGCCGGGGTCGGCTCTGGTTCCGGTTGCGGTTGTGGTTCCGGTATCGGTTCCGGCTGCGTCTCGGGCTGCGTCGCCGCCGGGACGACAGGAGTCGGCTCGCCTTTTCCGCTGAGCGTCAGGAAGGCGGCGGCGGCACCTCCGCCTACGAGCAGCAGGGCGACGAGGCCGATGACGACACGCTTCTTGCCGAAAGGCGCAGACTCGAGGATGACGCCGGAAGCGCCGACGGCAAGCGGCGTCGTGCCGGTCGGCATCTGGCCGGGCGCGAGAGGCTTTTCCGAAGGGATGTCGGCGAAGATGTCGGCCGGTTCGTCCTTGTCGTCGAAGATGAAGATCATACTTCCTTTTCTCTGATTATCGTCCGGGCGTCTCGAAGGCCATCGCGTCAGATTCCCAAACCTTTCCGTCGGCGTCCGTGGCCTTGACACGTACCGCGTAGGTCACGCCTGGGGACAGGCCCGTGAGACGGACCTCCTGCGTCACGGAGGGCGAGGCGGCGCGCGCCGTGCCGAGCTCGTAGCGCTCCGTCTGGCCATAGGAGACTTCCCCGGTCGAGGGCTTCGACGTCTTCCAGCCGATCGTGAGGGATGTCGGCGTCACGTCAGTGGCGACGATGGAGCCGAGGAACCTGTCTTCCTCGCTGCCGCAATCGGACTTGCACCAGGACTCACCTTCCGAGCAGACGCCGTCACCGCACGGTCCGGCTTGGGCCGGCGACGGCGCTGAGGCGCCTTCTTCGGAAGCCTCATCCGCGCCGTCCGGCGAGACTCCCGCATCGACCGAGGTCTCGCCGACCAAGGCTCTCGACCTGACGAAGACCACCGCGAAAGCCGCGGCCGCGACCAGGACCGAAGCCGCGCTGATTCCGATGATGAGCTTCTTCGGCATACGGAGGGTCGTTCAGCTGGAGTATATCACAGGGCAGGACCCGTGCCCGGACTCGCGGACCGGCCGATGGTGCAGACGTTGGCGAAGGTCGTCGCCTGGAGCTTGCCGTAGTAGTAGTCGCTGGAACCCGGGGCTCCGTCCGGCGCTATCTCGATGAAGCGTCCGGGCTGGTCGCCATAGACGATGGAGTCCCACTTGCCGTAGTGCGCCGTCGGCGCGATGACGAACGTCTCGACCCTGAATCCCGGGTCGCCGCCGCAGCCTGAAATCTCGCAGGCGTTCACCTTGTCGAAGACCGTGCTTTCGTCCTTCCAATGGCTGTCATCGGAGGTGAGGCAGTGATACGCAGGCCCTGATATCGGATTGCCGCACCTGGGGGGCTCATCGGTCACGACGACGATATACGGGTGCCCGTCATCGCTCCAGTTGATGCCGTACTTATTGGCGCTGCTGGCCAGCTCGTACACCGAGTCGTACATCGGCTCGTTTCCGCCTCCATTCGCCAGAAGGGACGAGAAGGCCGTCTGGAAGGCCGCGACGCCGGTCAAGTCGATGACGACGCGCCCCTGAGGACCCGCCGTCTGCAGCGGCGATCCCGTCGACTGTCCGAAGACGACGAGTCCGAAACGGTGATCGGTACCGGCATAGTTGCCGACGAATCTCGAGATGGCGTCCGAGATGCCGTCGATGTAACCCTGCATCGAACCGGAGATGTCGACGGCGAAGACCATGTCGACCTTGGTGTGCAGGTTCGGGTTATCGTTGATGGTGCCGTTGCAGTCGTTGTCGTACGCGTCGCAGGTCTCGGGATGCGCCGGGATATCGATCTTGCTTCCGTCGCTCGGGTACTTGTACGCGGCGTGCATCGCCGGGTTCGTCGGTCCGCAGTCGAATTCGTCCGGCACGCCGTCGTTGTCGTCGTCGGGGTCGCAGGCGTTCTTCAGCACGACTGCCGAGCTCGCCGGCGGCTGCTCGTCATAGCGCGGGTCTCCGGATGCGGAAATCTGGCAGGAGGCGACGCTTCCGCCGGTCGGACAGACGGAGCGGTACGGGCTCGCGGCGCATTCGGCGCTTCCGGCCGGGCATGCCTCGTCCGCGCCGCCGTAGCGGTCGCTGTTGGCCGTACCTTGGGCGTTGTCGCAGATGCGGCTTTCCGAATCGACGCAGCCTTGCTGGCAGCTGCCGATGGTGCAGGCGACGAAGCCCGTGATGCGGCCGAACGACTGGTGCTCCGGCTTCGTACTGACGCAGACGAAGCTGTTCGCGAGCCCCTGGTCCTTGTCGCACTGTTCAGGCCCCGGCGGACTGGCGACCGCGTTCTGGAAGACCTGGTCGCCGCAGAAGCCGCCGGTCAATGTCTTGACGGCGCAGGCGTTGTCGCAATAGTTGCAGGTCAGGCCGTACTTCGGCAGGCAGAGCACGCCGTTGGCGGCGCCGTTGTCGCATTGCTCGACGCCGGCGCGGACGAACCCGTCATTGCAGACGTTGCGCTTGCAGGTGGGCAGGCATTCTCCGGTCGTCGAGTTGGCGGTGCCGGCGTCGCACTGTTCCGCGCCTTCCACTTTGCCGTTGCCGCAGGCGCCCGAAGGCTTGCAGGATGACCAGTCGTCGAACGTGCAGGCCTGCCCCACGCGAGCCGTGGCCGGGAAGCAGCTCTTGGCGCGGGTCTGCGGCAGGCCGCCGGCGGTCGCGGCGCACAGGGCGCACTTCTTTCCGGCGCCGCAATCGGCGTCCCTCGCGCAGGCTTGGGCCGATCCGGAAATCGTCGCGCCGTCGGACAAGATGGAGGCCGCGTCGATGCAGACGCCGGAAGCCGCCTGTCGGTTTCCGTCGCAGAGTTCGCCGCCGTTCGTCTCGGCGTCGCCGCAGCGCGGACCGGCTCCGCGGCAGTCCCAGGCGCACTTCCCGTATTGGCCGTTCTGGGCGCCGTCATCGCAAAGCTCCGGGCCGTTCTTCACGCCGTCTCCGCAGAAGTTCATCCGATCGGTGCAGACTCGCGAGGGGCCGCACTCGGCATTGGTGTTGCAGACCGGACCGAGGTCGCCGAGGCTGAACGAGGAACGCTTGGCGATGTTGACGCAGCGTTCGACGCAGCCGAAGCCGCCGGATCGGCAGCGGCCGTATTGGCCGGTCTGCGATCCGTCGTCGCAGGTCTCTCCGGCGAAGGTCTCGAGCGAACCGTTGCCGCAAGCGGAGGCTCCGGGGCAGGCCTGGACGATGTTCCATCCCGTGCAGGCATCGTTGCAGGCTTCGCGGCGGGAACCCTGACCGGCTCCGCAAGCGACAGTCTGGGTCGCGCCGATCTCGCATGTTTCGGAGCCTTCGAGCAGGCCATTGCCGCAGACCGCGGCCGCGGCCGGCCCGAAGAGCGGAACGTTCCTGGGAACGCAGGCGTCTTCAGGAGCGCAGGTGGACGATTCAGAGCAGGCGACGCCGGTGGCGAGGCACTTGTTCGCGCCGTCCGTGAACAGGCCGGAGCAGGACGAGACGGTCGAGATACGCGTCTCGCAAGCGCCCGTACCTGGCCCCGTCGGGAACCATGAACACCCGACGGCGGCCTCGCAGAAGCTCTCGTTCGATTTGGCCGAGCAATCGGACTGGGTCCAAGGATACGCGGTATATTCCAACCCGACGTTCATGCGATAGTCGTCTCCTCCGATGGCGCGGTACTGGTAGACGTGGGAGGCGGCCGGGCAAGCGAAGACGGAAGCGCGGTCGTCGTAACAGGTCGCGGATTCGAACTTCACGCGGCAGACGTCGCCGGTGCCGCCCTCGCAGTCGCCGTCGGCGGCGCAGGCCTTGCGGCTCACGACGCATTCGGACCCGAACGATTCGCAGCGGTTGAAGCGGTTGAGCGGATCGACGATCTCGCCGGCGGCGCCGAGCAGGCGGCTCCAGGAAGGCCACGAAGACGTCGTGAAGCCGCGGATGAAGCTTCCGGATCCTATTTCCGGATAGGATCCGGAGTCGGCGCGCGCGCTCTCCAAGGCCGACTCTATCTCGCGCATATCCTGCCAGCGGCGCATGTCGCGGCGGATCTTATCCTTGTCGGAGTCGCAGGTCAGCCCGGCGGGCGGAGCCTGGAAGGCGGCGAAGCAGTCGAGGTCGCTGGAGCAGACGGTCGGCGGCGTTTCGGCGCCTCCGGCGCGGGCGATCTGCCCGTCCGGCGTCTTGCAGACGTCGGTCACGCGATCAGACGGCACCAGGTTCGTATTGAAGCGCACGTTCTTGACGAGCCGATTGAAGATCTCGGCCGTGCGCGCGTCAGCGTTCTCGTTATAGGCGAAGACGTACATGTACGAACGCAGTTCCGGATCGCCGTACTTGTCGACGGCGCCGACATACGTCGTGCGGTCGGCCTGAATCGCCATATAGCCGTCGACGGTCGAGGGCTGGGTCTTTCCCGAGAAGTTCTGCGCTTCATACCACTCCTGCGGCGTCAGGCGGTTCGGGTCGTCATAGGCACGCACGCCGATCACGTCGGAAAGCTTCCAGACCGGGTCGAAGCGGAAGAACATGTCCTTGGAGAGGCACTGGTCGGCGGCTCCGCAGTCGGCGTCGCTGAAGCAGGACTTCGGCTGTTCGCCGTCGCGGGTCGTGCGGCAGAAGCGAAGGATGGACGCCCCCGAACCTGATTGTCCTTGCACCGGAGCGGCTAGGAGTTCCGGCAAGGCCGCTCCCGCGTTGTCGCGGCAGTAGAAGAACTCGAAGTGGGTCGCCGGATCGACGTACGGTCTCCACGCGCCGGTCGCCGGGTCGCGGCGCGGCCAAGGCTGTTCGCAGAGCATCACGGTAATCGACGAAATGCCCGCTTTCTCCTTGCCCACGGTCGGAGGAGTCAGGATGATATCGGTCGTGATGCGCGCCGAAGCGACGACCTGTTCGCGGCCGTTCAGCTCCTTGGAGGCGCGGACCGTGGCGGACGGGTCGGAAGCGGCCGTGAGCGTCAGGAGAGATCCCGGCGGAGCGGCCTCGGGCACGGTGGTCCAGCTCCATGTCCAGTCATAGACGCCGGCGATCGGAGCGATGGCCTCGAGCTGGCCGGCGCGGTTGGTCATGGCGGTAGCGCTGATCGGAAGCGGGGCGTCGGCCGTCTGGATCAGTTCCGTGGCCGGATCCACCTCGACGACGTCGAAGTCGCAGATTTCCGCGCCTGTCGTGAAGACCTGGGTCGTGTCGTCGCCGTCCGGATACCCGACTCCCTTTACGGTCTTGGCGCCGGTGACGCCGCCGCGGACCGTCACGCGATACGTCCGATTCTCGTCGTACAGCTGTTTGGGCGCGAACTTGGAGACGGTGCGGTTCCCGGCGGGGCCGACATCGACGGCGTGCCTGAACGATCCCTCGACAGGGCTGCAGACGGCCTGCGCCGCGGCTGACGCGCCGACGAGCGAGCGCAGGAAGCGTCCGGCTGCGGCGAGCGCCCGCGAGAGCCAGTTGCCGTCTTCGGAACGCGCGGCGAGGCCGGCGCACGATTCGACGATGATGCCGCCCTGGAGCGAACCGACGTTCATCTCCTCGCCGAACGTCACGGTCACGAGAGCGTTGCGGCACTCGTTTCCGCCCTTGGGATCGATGTCGGGCTTGTCCGGACGCCGGTAGCAGCAGGCGCCGGCGCCGCAGGAAAGCCCCGCTCCGAACGCGCTGCAGTCGCTGTCGTTGCGGCACGCGCACTCGACGCTGACGCCGCCCTTTCCGGAAACGGAACCGATCGAGGCGGTCACGGAGGCCGCGCAGCTGTTCCTGGCGTCGCACTGATTGAGCGCCTCGACGACCTGAAGCGGATCGATGTCGGCATCGAGCGAGCCGGCTTCGCATTCCTCGCCGCCGCCGTTCTGGGCGGACGTGAGCGGATCGGCCGGCTTGACGTTGATGTTCATGTCGCCGCAGTACGCGCGCAGCGCGGGGTTCGAACCTGTCTTGGTGCAATTCGACGAGCAGCCGGAAGCCGGGTCGCCGTTGGCGGCGCCGGCGTCGCAGCCCTCCCCCTTCGCGAAGTCGATGGCGCCGTTGCCGCAACAGTCGGCGCCGGACGCGCATGTCGCGGTATTGCCGCGCAGGAGGCAGGACGGACCGCAGGCGAAACCCGGCCGCGTCGGGTTCTGCTCGTCGCCCGCCCCGAGCGCGATAGGCGCACGGCCGAGGATCAACAGGCTCGTACCCAAACCGGCCGCGCCGAGCTCGTAATCGCACTGCTCGCCGGGTTCGAGCACGCCGTTTCCGCAGACGTACGCGTCCTGCGAAGACCCATCCAAGGTGCAGCTGGATCCGCAACCGTCGCCGCCGTCCGTATCGCCGTCGTCGCAAGCTTCGCCCACGCCGACCGAACCGTTGCCGCACGAAGAAAGGCCCGGCGACGAGCCGGTCAGGAGGCAGGCGGCCGTACAGCCGGAATCCGCGGCACCGTTCTCCGCGGCGGCGTCGCATTCCTCGCCGCGGTCGGCCTGGACGGTACCGTCGCCGCAGCCGTTGGCCTGCGTGTTACCGGTGCGCAGGCAGCTGGAGTTGCAGCCGTTCAGGTTCGGCGTGTCGCAAGCTTCGCCCGTCTCGATGATGCCGTTGCCGCACTTCGGAGTGCCTGGCGGCTTGCTGCCTGTCATCACGCAGGAAGACGAGCATCCGGCAGGGAGCGCGGGATTGGTGTTCAGCAGGGCTCCGGGCGGCACGTTCGGCAGGTAGCGGAAGGATATCGGGTCGGCCGGGGCCTGCGCCTTGGTCCAGCCCCAGTTGAAGGAACTGGATGCCAGGATCTGGCCATTGGCCGCGCAGGCGTCCGGAGAGCTGCGCGGCAAGGCGGAGATCTGCGCGACGGCGCCGATGTAGCGGAGCGTCGTCTGCGTCGGCTCGATCTGGATCTTCTGGGGTCCGCATGGATTGGCGCTCTGGCGCGTACGGAACGTCCAGCTGAAGGCGGCGTTCTCGAAGTTCAAGCCCGTCAGCGGCGCGTCGCTGGTGCTGAGGGCGGAGGCGAGCACCGAGACTCGATAGAAGGCGTTCGGCGCGAGTCCAGGGTTGTCGAACGTCAGGAGGCGCGCCGGCGCGTTGTACCGCGGCGCGACAAGCACCTCGCCCTCATACGCCAGGCAGGACTCGTTGCGGCAGCGGCGCATCTTCACGTTGCTCAGCACGCTGCCTGATCCGTCGGTCCGCATCGGCGTGTTGAAGTACGCGAACGCGACGGTGTTCACGCAGGCTTGGTCGCATTCGCGCGGTCCGTAATCCACGACGCGAGGATTGGCGTAATCGATCGTCAATCTTCCGGCGTCGTTGAAGCCGTCGACGGTCGAGCGGATCTCGATCGGCGGGCCTGGATCGGTTTCGGAAACGGGCGTCGCGACGGCTTCGCACCGTCGCGCGCCGCCGAAATCCGCGACGGTCGCCTTGGCGGCGTCGGACGAAGTCCAGCTGACGGCTCGTCCTTCGCAGGAGAGGATCACGCAGCGGGCCGAGAGCGGGAAAGCCGCATAGGCTTCGGTCTCGTCCGCTCCGGCGATGAGCGCGTTCGCCGGCTCGACGTTCAGTCCGGCGATGGCGCAGGGTCCCGCGCCTGTCTTGAAGGCCGTGACGTACGCTCCGCCGCCGCGCGCGTCGAAGTCGCCATCCAGCTGCTGGGCGGCGCGTTCGACGGTACCGATGCTGCGGACCTGATCGCGGATGGTGAGCCGGAACCAGGTGCCCTGAGCGAGGCCGCCGATCGGCAGCATCAGCATCGAGCGGCCTTCCGCGTCATAGGCCAAGACCTGGGGGGCGCCGACTCCTGCGACAGGAGCGCAATCAGACGCGACCGCGGGACCGGAGCCGCAAGATTCGAGTTCTACGTTGTTGGTGTTGAGAGTCGCCGCGTCCATCGGCAGGCTGAAACGGACTGTCATCGCCCCGATGTCCGTGCAGACGTCCGTCGCCCCCTTGAACGGGTTCGGGCTCGGCATCGTGGACGGCGGCGAGACCTGGCAAGTCGCGTTCTCGATGACGACCGGGAAGACCGGAATAGGACCGGTGGAGAACTGCCAGGCGAAACCGCCGGCGGCGGCCGCGGCGCCGCAGGAAGAGCGGCAAGCGCCGTCGTCGCAGCAAGAGCGTCCGCTGCCGCAGACAGGGTCGCCGCCCGCCTCGCGACAGTCGCGCACCATGAAATTCACGCCGTTCGAATCGAGCGGGCCGGACGCGCCGAAGACGCGGACGCGCGCGGGTCCGGTGACGGCGCCTTCCGGCACGATCGCCGCGACGTCCGAAGAACGCCACTGTCCGACCGAAGCCGCGTTCGCATCCACGCTGAACCTGACGGCGTCCGGATGCAGAGTCATGAAGGCCGGCAGGTCGGTCGAGCCGATTTCACCGAAGCCGGCGCCGTAGAGCGAAACGGCGGTGCCGGCAGGTCCGTTGTCGGGGTCGACGCGGCAGATGCCGGGAGGCAGAGGATCGGTGTTGAGCGTGAAGGATCGCGCGTTCGAGACGCGGCCGTCCGAGCGCGCGACGGTGACGTCGTAGGCGCCGAGCGTCATTGCGGCATTGGCCGGGGTCGTGAAGCGGGACGGAATCTTGATCGTCACGCTCGCGTCAGTCCAATATCCGGCCGCGCATTGCGCCGGGAAACTGATGTCGCCGACGGCCTCGCCGGCGGCGTTCTTGAAACGCACGGTGCCGCCGGACCCGAAGTTCGCTCCGAAGACCGTCATATAGGTGCCGACCGAGCCGTCTTCCGGCGTCAGGAAATCGATGCGAGGTTCCGTGCCGGCCTCCGGAGGCTCCGCGCGGATGCAGCCGGTATTGGAAGACTGTCCGCCGACGACCACGCGGACGAGATAGTTCGCGCCGCTCGCGCCCGTCTCGACGTTCGGGACCGTCGGACTGAGCGCCGTCTCGGCCCACGGCGAGACCGTCGCCGCTTCGGCGGCCTGGCTCCAGTCCTGGATCTGGCTGCAGTCGGCGCCCGCGCGGGCGAACTGGACGCGTGAACCGGCCTGGACGGCGCCGAACGCGCGGCCGGTGACGCGGAGAGCCTGTCCCGTCTTGATCGAAGAGGGGGAAATGCCGCAGATGCCCGGACGCGCGGCGTCGTTGACCTGGAAATCGGTGATGATGGGGCCGTACGCATCGTTGGTCGCGTCTTTCTTGCCGCCGGAGACGGTGATTTCGACGGGTCCGGTCACGGCGCCTTCTGGCACGGCTACGACGACGCGCCCGCCGGACCAGGAGCCTGCGCAAGCGGCGAGGTCGGCCTCCTTGTCATCGGCCGCGTCGGCGGTTCCGACGAAGACGACCTTGCCCGCGAGCGCGCCGAAACGCACGCCGGTTATGGTCACGAGGTTTCCAGGCTTGCCGTCGCGAAGCTGGACGTCGGTGATCTGCGGACTTTCGGCGCACCGGCCGCTCACGCACTGGCCGGAAACGCACTGGGCGTTATCGGCGCAGGTTCCGCCGGTGCAGGCGCCGCAGGAACCGCCGCAGTCGACGGCCGCCTCGTCTCCGTCCTTCACCGCGTTGAAGCAATGCTGGGGGCGCACGGTGACGCGCACGTTCGCGGATACCGCCTCGTCGCCGTCGATGTTGATGCCGCGGGCACGAAGCGTCACGGTCTTCACCGGAACGTACGGCGTCGTGTCGAGGACGGTCTGGCTGGAATATGCGGAAGGCGCGATGGGCTGGGCATTGCCGTCGGCCGAGAAGAACGCCCCGTCGGCGGAATATTCGACGGCGGCGATGCCGTTCTCGTCGGTCAACAAGGCCTGGATCGGCACGGACTCCCCGGCCGGCACGGATTGGCCGTCGGTCGGGCTGGAGATGGCGATCGTCGGCGGCTCCGTCGTCACGGCGTCTCCGGTACGGAAGCTGCGCGTACAGACGGCCCCGAGTCCGCAGGTGACCGTGTTCGCTCCGGAAGCGTTCTTCAGTCCGGCGCTGACAGTGATCTGGTAATCGGAATTCGGCTCGAGGCAGCGTCGGTCCGCGTTCGGTTCCGGGCAGATCGCGACGGGGCGCAGGCGGATGGTGTCGTTCTCGACGACGGGTTCGTAGTCGACGGCCGTGCGCGAAGAACCCGCGATCTTCTCGAGCCGCAGGTTGGCGCGGATGTTGGCCGTGTCGCCCGTCGGGGCGCCGCTGAACGTGACTGCGGAGAAGACGTCGTACTTGGCGAGCGAGCCGCTCGGCTGGATGGCCGTCGGCCGGAAGGCGCCGCCGGAACCTCCGAAGCCGCCTCCTCCTCCACCACCACCTCCGTCGCCTCCGTCGCCCTGGCCGACCGTCGCGCCGACGAGCGAAGCGATGATGAACGACGTGACTGCGAACGCGGACATCATGATCACGAGACCGATCACGGCGGATGCCAGCGTCTTCTTGGCGCTCGTGATCTTCGCGTCATCCCCAGCCGCAGTCATCCAAAGGAAGCCTGCGTACAGGATGAGGAGGAGCGCGATCGTGCCAAGCAGGCCGAAAGCGACGCGGATGACGCGCGCGATCGTGATGCGGATGTCCTGGGTGCCGGTGCCGATCGTCTGTCCGACCTGCTCAGGCAGGAGCTCGTTCGACGACACGCCCTGCGCCAATGCCGCGTGATGCGACGCGAACCACAAGCCCGGCACGAGAAGCGCCAGGGCGAGGATCAGGGAACGATGTCGGCGGAAGAACTCCCTCATACTATCGGATGAACCCGCAGGCCGTCAGAGAAGGCGTGCCGTTGCAGCAATACGGTTCGGTACCGGTGCAGACCGTCTGCCCGGCGCCAGGGAAGAAGCAGTTCTGTCGCAGATCGCGGAGGCCCGACGTCAGGTGCGCGGCGTACGGTTGGTTGACGGAAAGCAGGTCGTGGCGGATGAGGGCCTGGCCCTGATCCGGTTCTCCTCCGGCGACCGACGAGACGGTGCCGCCCTCGACCCAGTAGTTGGTCGGCGCTCCGTCCGGTCCCGGTACGAGGCGGACGCTCGAGGTCGACATGCTGGTGAAGCTCATCAGCTTCGAGAAGGTGGCCTTCATGCCCAGGTCGCGCGGGATATTGCCCTGGAGCGTCGCCGGATCCTGCGAAACCACCTTCGGCGGCACGAGATCGATCCGGTTCGATGTGTCGAAATCATAGGCATAGTCGTCGCCTGTCGGACCCTCGGCTGCGCCGTCGCCGTCGCCGTCGAGCGAGTTGCCGGCCATGTCGGTCACGCCGTTGGGCGGGAAGATGCCGGTAGGAGGCGTGACGGTCAGCCCGTCGGACTTCACGCGCACGCCGACGCGCTGATTGCCGGGCAGGCAGTAGACCTTTTCGCCGCATGAGTTCGTGCCGCAAAGCTCGTCCGTGCGGAACTCGACGCTGCGATACGAATTGCCGACGGCCTGCACGCCCTGGATGACGGCGCCTGCTCCGCGCGTCACGCTCATGCCGGAGGCGACGCTGACCGGATCGACCGCTTCGTTGAACGTCACCTGGACGAGCGAGTTGCGTGGCACGGCTTGGTCGCCGTCGGCCGGGACGGCGTAATCGACGCGCGGCGGCGTCAGGTCCAGCACGGTCGAGACCTGGAACTCCCAGAGGTAGCCGGAGTTGAACGTGCCGCCGAAGGCCGCCGATCCGCCCGTTTTTTTCACGCCGTCCGATCCGCCGCGGAGCGCGACGGTGTAGAAGACGTTCTCGGAGGGGCTGCCGAAGCAGTCGGTCGGGCAGTTCTTCTGGATGAAGGCGAAGGTGCGGTTGTCAGGCGTCGCCACGACCTCGATGGCGTCGCTCACGAGGCTCTGGGCGAACTTCTCGGCGAACTGATTGGAAGTTCCGACGACCTGCGAAGAGCGAAGGATAGCCGCGGTCGGCGCAGTCCCGCCCAGCACGATGGATGCCGGATCGATGGCTTCCTTGAACGTGACGACGACACGCGTGTTGCGGGCGATGCCCGTGGCGTTGCGTGTCGGGAAGTGGCCCTCGATGATGCCGTTGCCCAGGGCTCCGGCGGGGCAGGTGGAAGAGAGGCCGATGCAGGCGCGGTCGTCGGGAGCGCTTGACGAGGACCCGCCCCCTCCAAAACCGGTGCCGGCTTCAAGCAGGCGGCTGATGACGAACGACGTGATGCCGAAGGCCGACAGCAGGATGACGAGGCCGACGATGGCCGAGATCAGGGTTTTCTTGGCACGATCGACTTTATCGACTTCCCCGGCGGCGGTCATCCAAAGGAAGCCCGCGTAGAGGATGATGAGGACGGCGATGACGCCCAGGAAACCGAAGGCCGCGCGGATGAGGCGGGCGATGATTATGCGGATATCTTCCGTGCCGGTCCCGATGACTTCTCCGACCTCTTGCGGCAAGAGCTCATCGGACGTGACGTCCTGCGCGCGTACGGCGGTCGGAAGGGCCGTATACGCAAAAACCGCCAACACGAAAGTCAGGACCGTGAAAGCGGTTATCGCGAGCGTTCGGGCTGATAGCTTCCTTCCTGAGAGCATGGAACAGGAGGGTAGTGATCCCGGAACTAATTTTTGTTTTGCAGGAACTCTTTGACCGCTTTACCGACCGTTCCTCCGTCCGCCTTGCCTTTCAGGTCCTTCATGACCTCTCCCATCAGTCTACCATACGCGGCTTCTCCAGAGAGGCCCAGCTCAGCGGCCTTGGCGGCGACCGCCGAGAGGACTTCCGCTTCGGAGAGCTGCGCGGGCAGGAAGCCTGACAAGAGAGCGAGTTCGGCTTCGGTCTTTTCCTTGAGCTCGGTCCGTCCGGCCTTCTCGAAGTCGGCCAGGGCGTCCTTGAGCTTCTTGACTTCCCTGCCGACGACTTCGATGACCTGGTCGTCGGAGAGCTGGGCGATCTGCTTGTCGATTTCGGCGTTCTTGAACGCCGCGCGGAGCATGCGGTAGGTCGAGACCTTGTCGGCCTCCTTGGCCTTCATCGCCTCGATGAACTTCGCTTCGATGTCGGTTCGGAGTGACATGGCGTTTCGATTAACCGCGGTAGCTCTTACGCTTGCGACCGAAATCCTCTTCCTTCATCTTGCCGCTCTTCAGCATGTATTCGCGGCGGGCCGAGAGGTATTCGCGGCGGAGCGCCGCGGAGCGGAGCGAGTTCTTGTTCTCTTCGCCCTTGTGGAAGCGGACCTTCTTGGCCTGGAGGACGCGGCCGCTTTGCTGAATACGTCGGCTAAAGCGACGGAGCAGAGCTTCGAAACTCTCGCCTTTCTTACGTTTGACTTCAACCATAACGATTCACTCTCCTTTCTACTAAAAATAGAGAGACTGAGGTCTCAGGAGGGAGGATAACAAAGGTACGTAATAAGGTCAACTATAGCAAAAACCCGCCATGATGGCGGGTCGGCGGAGTCACTCGGCGTAGAGGTAGTATTCGACGCTTTCCGCGTCGTCGCTCATGTTCTCGAAGTCGGGACAGGCCGAGACTCTGTAGCCTGCAGCGGCGAAGGCAGGCTCCAGGTGGTCCCCCATCGGGAACCGCTTGGAACGCTCCACATCGATCGGTGGCGTCCTGAGGGCGGTCACTTCATACTTGGCCACCCACTTCTCCCCTTCTTCCGGAAGGACGAGGACGCACCGCTCCCCTTCGCGGAAATATCCTTGCTCGCGAAGGCAATCAACGGCCTGCTCCGCCGCTCGCTCGCGGCCCTCCAGACGTTCGCCCTTGCTCATGCGCTTCTCCTCTTCTGCGGACGGCCCCGCACCGAATTCAGGACGTTCAATCATACGGCAATTCAAGCGTTACGTCAATGCTTAGGAGGATAGCATACGAGAAGAAAACCCCGCTACGAAGCAGGGTTTACATGCTTGCCTGTCCCTTTGGTGCCAGGCACCGGACCAGGCACCGGACTAAGGTCAACCAGACGGAAAAGGATGGCACAGGATAACAAAAACCCCGCCTCGTGGCGGGGTTTTTGGTCCTAGAGCGCCGTCATCTCGACGGTGAAGTCGCAGGTCGGCTTGGTGATCTCGACGCGCCAGCCGGAGTTGAAGTCGCTGTCGACGCTGGTCATGCTGACGAACCGCACGCTTGTGCCGGCGCCCGGGACGATCTTGAGGTTGCCGGCTTTCACCGAACCGTCGGCCTGGGTCGCCGGCTGGACCGGGACCTGGACCTGGAAGATCGGCGTCACGCCGGTGCCGACGTCGCAGACGTCATGCACGCGCATGATGCTGCCCTCGTAGTGGACGTCGCGCGTCCAGGCGCGGACGTCCGCGGAGTTCCGCGAGTAGGCGGGCGTCAGCGTCGCGTGGATGTCGATAGCGACGCCGGTGCGGGCGTACGTCATCGTCGAGGTCGATTCGTTCTGGCCGATATCCGCTCCCCCCTTCACGAAGCGGAGGACGTTGTGGTTGCCGGTCTCTTGGTGGATGCCGCTGTGCGACCAGATGTTGTTCGTCACCGAGAGCCAGCCGTTCTTGAAGAAGGTGAACGAGCCCTGGTCCTGATGTGCATGCGACTGGTCGTACGGGCCGGCGTGGAAGGACATCCAGGAGGCGTCGGTCGCCCACGAGCTTCGGGCGAAAAGGTTGCCGGTGCCTTGCGAGAAATACTCGAGGGAGGTCGGGGCGGTGGCCGTGTCCGAGGTCGTCATGAGCGACGGGCGGCGGTTGAAGCCCGAGAGCGAGGCGACCGAGTTGTTGGCGATCCACCACAGGCCGCGGCGAGCCTGCTCGGTGCCTGGGTTCAGGACGACAGCCTCGCGGACGAGGTTCTCCTGGTAGTCGTAGAGGTCGGGATGCGAAACGCGGGACTGGTCGCCGATCGGGGCGAAGCGGTCGCGGGTCGGGACGGTCGCGTGGACCCAGAAGTCGATGGTGTCCTTGGCGTGCGAGGAGAGCCTCGAGAGGTCCTCCCCCGTCGAGGCCTTCCACATGCGGTAGTCCTCGAACAGGTTCTTGTGGGCGGTGCCGTAGCCCGTGCCTTCGCGGCTGCCGCCGCCCGGAATCTGGGCGTAGTAATCGGCGAGCTGGGGCCATTTGTTGTCCTGGAGGAAGTCGATCCATGTCGTGCTCTTCGAAGCGAGCGCCCAGAGCTGCGTCGCCTTGATGAAGCTATAGAAGTAGTTGTTGCCCGGGTCATCGACCGACCAGCCGCTCCACGGGGCCGAGCGGGTGCCCCAAACGGCGTGCTCGTTATCCCAGACGTTGGCGACGGCGCGCTCGGCCAACGCCGCCCAGCGCGTGCGTTGGGACGCAGTCAGGCGGTCGTAACCGCGGTCGTAAGCGAAGGCGATCTCTTCGATGTAGTCGCCTACTTCGAGATACGAGTCTCCGGCCAACTCCGGATTGCGGCCGGCGGCGATGTCGGCTTCAGCTTCGGCGACCATGGCGTCGACGTCGCGAATGGCGCTCGTGATGTAGTTCTCTTGACCAGTCAGCGCGTACATCACGACGGCGTCGGACGGCGTATAGCCGTAGCCGGCGTTCCCCGAAACGGCCTGGTCCACGAAACTCTTGAAGCTGGCGTAGCCCGGCGAGGACGCGCTGAAGTCCGTGAGCGCGATATAGGGCCGATTGGAGGGAAGATGATAGGTGTAGCCGGGGTAGACCGAGCCGGGCGGCGGAATCGGCGGTGGCGTGGTCGGCGGCGTGCAGGATTGCGAGGTGGCCGGGCTCGGGGTCGAAACGCCCGGGCAATCATCGGTCATCGTGCAGGTGCGCGTCTGCGTGCCGGAAGCCGAACAGGTGCCGTACGTCGTGCATGTCCAGGTGTCGGCGGTGCAGGAAGGCGGCGGGGTGCCAGTTCCTGCGCCGAGGTTCTTGTCGGCGTTGATGCTCGGAGCGGAATTCAGCTCACTCTGGACGTTATAGTCGCTCGAGGAATTCACCGCCGCGCCCATCGCGTAATTTACGAAGAAGGCGTCCGGGATGTCGTCGATGGTGGTGGCCCAAGCGGAACCGTACAGCGAAGCGGCCACGGCTTCGGAGGCGAGCGGCCGGAGGATGCCGCCGCGCGAGACGGCGTAGACCTTCGGATCGGTGTCGATCTTGATCATCCGCGAACCCGGGCGGTACGTGACATTGCCGCCGATCGCGATGGCGGCCATCTCGGAAGCGGTGACGGTCTGGACGCCCGAAAAATCCGCGTACCAGGTACGGAACGTCCGTTCGTTCGGGAAGACGTAGCGCTTACCGTCGGCCGCGAGGTAATAGACGGCCGGGTGGTCGCCGCGCTTGATGAGCGTGCCGGAAGGATACGTCGTGGATGGAGGCGCCGTGGTCGGCGGCGTGCAGGATTGGGCGGTGGCCGGGCTCGGGGTCGAAACGCCCGGGCAATCATCGGTCATCGTGCAGGTGCGCGTCTGCGTGCCGGAAGCGGAGCACGCGCTGAAGGCGGTGCAAGACCAGGCGTCGGCGGTGCAGACGGTCGGAGGGGTGCAAGATTGAGTCGTCGCCGGGCTCGGCGTCGTCACGCTCGCGCAGTCGTCCGTCATCGTGCAGGTGCGCGTCTGGGTGCCGCTCAAAGAGCAGGCGCCGTACGAAGTGCAGTTCCAGGTGTCGGCGGAGCAGGAAGGAGGCGGCGGCGTGCTCGCACCGGGCTGGACGACGTAGAAATGCGCGTCGTCGACGGTGGCGGTGAGCGTACCGCCGTCATCGAGCTTGAATTGCGGGAAAGTGTAGTCGAGTCGCAGGCCGTCCGTGTCGGTCGTCAGGAATACTTCGACGACGGACGAGGGACTCACGGGATAGTCCTGGCAGGTCGAGCGGGGGTTGCCCGTCTGGAAGTACGCGATCGAGCAGACCTGCAGCTTCCGGTCGGAGGCGGAAGCGGCATCGACGCGGACTTTCGCGGAAAAACTGACGGAATCGGCGAGCGGCCCGCCGTCCCAGGGATAATCCTTCCACAAGCTGACGCGGCCGTAGGCGTTCAGGTCCACTTTGAGGCTGGCGAAGCCGCTGATGGGATTCGTCGTCGTGCGGGAAACAGCGCCGTCCTGAGGATACGCCGGCGCGAAACCGAGCGGGGCGGAGGCGTCCTCGAAACCGGTATTGGTGATGATGTCGACCATCTCGTACCCCGAAGGTACCGTGGGCACGGCGGCTGCGGCGGAAAAAGGCGAACTCGCGACGCTGGAGGCGACGAAGAGGCCGAGGACGAGGAACTTGAGGAAGTTTTTCATTGACGCTGTGAGCGGCGAGACGCCTTGTTAATCATGAAGCGGAATCATAGCAGGAGAGTCCCCGCATATCAACGATGACGTATCGATCATCAGAAACTTACGGTGGATATCTTCCGTCGGGACAAAAAGCCCCGCCTGATGGCGAGGCTTTTTCCTTATTCGTCTCCCTTTTTCTTCTTGCCCTTCTTCCCTTCTTCGGCCGGCTCTTCCGGCTCCTCTTCCTTCAGGAGAGGCTCTTCGGCCAGGAGGGGGTCTTCGATGGCGGGGGCGGGCGGGGGCGGGGCTTTCGGAGGCGCGGGCATGGCGAGCTTGCGCTTGAGTTCGGCGGCGCACTTCTTGAAGTCCAGGATCTCCTGGATGCCCGAGTCCATGTCGCGGATGAGGGCGGTGCCGTCGAGCACTTCCTTCTGTCCGAGGATGACGGTGAAGCGGACGCCCATGCGATTGGCGATCTCGAGCTGTTGCTTGAGCGCGTCGCGCGAGAAGCTTTCGGCCACCTTCACGCCGTCCTTGCGGAGGGCGTTGAAGAGCGCGAGCGTCTTGCGGCGCGCGGGTTCGCCGAGCTGTGCGACGAAGACTTCCGGCTGATTGAGGTCCTGCACGGCCACCTGCTTCTCCTTCAGTCGCAGGATGACGCGCTCGATGCCCCACGAGAAGCCGCAAGCCGCGGTCGGCTGGCCCCCGAGCGTCTCGATGAGCGCGTCGTAGCGGCCGCCGGCCGCGAGGGCGGTCTGGCTGCCGGGCTTGTCGGCGTCTTCGGCGCCGACGACCTCGAAGACGGTGTGGCCGTAGTAGTCGAGCCCGCGCACGAGGTGCGGTTGGAGCTGGTACGGGACCTCGAGCTCATCGAGGTACTCGAGCACGCGGATGAAGTGGTTCTTGGATTCCTCGTTCAGGAAATCGACGATCTGCGGCGCCTCGGCCTTCACGGCCGCGCAGCCCTCTTCCTTGCAGTCGAGGACGCGCATCGGGTTGCGCTGGAGGCGCTTCTTGCAGTTCTCGCAGATGTGCGAGCGCTTGGAGCGGTAGTACGTCACGAGCTGCTCCTTGAACGCTTCGCGCGAGGCCGCGTCGCCGATGGAGTTGACCATCACGACGGCGTCGAGGCCGACGTCCTTGAAGAGGGAGTAGGCGGCGAAGATGAGATTGGCGTCGATGACCGGATGGCGGTCGCCGAAGACGTCGAGGCCGGCCTGGGTGAACTGGCGGTAGCGTCCGGCCTGCGGGCGCTCATGGCGGAAGACCTGTCCCCAGGTGAACCACTTGATCGGCTGCGGATGGTTCCACATCCCATGATTGATGTAGGCGCGGGCGAGCGGAGCGGTCAGTTCCGGACGGAGCGTCATCGACTCCCCTCCCTGGTCGACGAAGCTGAACATCTCCTTCTCGACGATGTCGGTCTGCTTGCCGACGCCGCGGACGAAGAGCGCCGTCTCCTCGAGTACCGGCGTGTCGACGCGATCGAAACCGAACGACGAGGCGATATGCTCGGCGGCGCCGCGGACGAGCGCCCAGTATTTCTGGTCGCCTGGAAGGATGTCCTTCATGCCGCGCAAAAGATTGGGCGCGGGGGCGGTGCGCTTCGGCTTGGGCAGGACCTCTTCCGCCGTCGTTCCGGTAGGTTTGACGGGTTTTTCCGCAGTCGGCTTGACGGGGGCGGCGGGCTTTTTGACTGTCTTCGGCATGCGAGCGGTGTAGTTGCTTAGGATTACGGGGCGCTGAACACGGTGGCGCGGTCGAGGGGCCAGCCGCGGATCCAGACGCGTCCGACGACGTTCTTGGAGGGGAGGGGTCCGAATGTCCTCGAGTCGAGGCTGGCGGTGCGGTTGTCGCCCATGACGAAGTATTCGTCGGAAGCGAGGGTGACCGTCTTGTCGCCGTGCGTGATGGCGTCCGGACTCAGGTACGCGCTCTCGTCGAGGGTGAAACCGTCCGGATGCTCGGCGTTCGTGACGATGATCTTGCTGTCCGACACGCGCACTGTCTCGCCGGGCATTCCGACGATGCGCTTGATGAAATACTGGCGCGGATCGAGCGGATAGCGGAACACCACGACCTCGCCGCGCTCCGGCTGGCGGAGCCGATAACTCAGCTCGTCGATGATCAGGTACTCGTGGTCGTCGAAGGTCGGCTCCATCGAGGCCCCCTTGACGTAGAACGGCTGGATCAGGAAGTAGCGGATCGGCAAAATGATGGCGAGCGAGATCACGACGATCTCGACCAGCTCCAGCGCGAACCGACCGATCGATCCGAGCAGCGACGAAGTCTCTCCGTCTCCTGGCATCGCCGGTCCGGGAGGGACTGCCGGAATGACGGGCTGTGGGGTGTTTTCCATGGAAAAGCGGGAATGGCGACGTGGTGGACGTTGGTGGGATCGAACCACCGACCTCTGTCGTGTGAGGACAGCGCTCT
>ERZ1292630.286-Hain-H41-02um-R3-286-length-53911-cov-13_pt1 | contig 53911 bp, 47 predicted proteins | sample MGYA00564408_ERZ1292630 | MGnify/ENA primary metagenome ERZ1292630 (study PRJEB36523, sample SAMEA6512641) | groundwater metagenome | collected 2019-01-08 | study: AquaDiva: Metagenomics assemblies of 32 groundwater samples
ATTTTACTCTAATAGATTCGAGTGGACGAGTTTCACCGCGTCCCCAATTTACATAAATCTCGGCTATCTGACAGATCATGTCACCAAGATCACTGTTCCTTGCTAGTACGCGATCGTACGTCACGGCTTTTTTTGATGGGGTGGCTCATGGCTTGTAATTTAAACTTTCCAGCAAAATCAAAGCAGACAAGCCGAGATACAGCAAAGGCCAAATTATGAGAGAGAACCAGAAAAAATTATTTATTGACGGTTTAATAATCTCAGAGAGCGGATCACCCATAATCATACGTTTTCGTAATGAATTATCCTCAATAAGGGCGACCTCAGCCTTCTTGCCGTAGCTTTCAAACTGTTGAGGTTCCAGAGCTGCGATATGTCGAACCTTGGAAAGTTTTGTTGTTCTTTCCTGCTTCTTCAGTGCGCTGCCCGAGTCTAAATCATTCCTGATAAGCTCAATGACCATGACGGTAAAAGCGACAACGACAATCAATGATAAAGCAGAGTTGAACCGATCTGAAAAGTCGCTCTTGTTAGCAGACACGACGGTAAAAAAAACGCCAACGAAGGCAACAAAGGATAGCCGAACTTTCCAGTGCGTATCTTCATTTTTCTGTTGATACTCAAACAGCGCCTTGAAATTTTTCGCTTTCTCTAAAAAGTCTTTTTCTGTTTGCGCGATCCGTTCCTCTTCGTTCATATCAGAATAAAAATTACCATTTCATATTTCGGCAAAACAATATCAGGTTTACCAAAATATTTTGCGGAATCTTTACTGTACCGAAATCCTTCCGCCCAAAACTTTTTCTGAAACTCAACCTCGATCTTACTGTCCATATTTTTGACAGCACTCATCATCTGACTCCTTCTCTTTTTTGAAACTGTATCAGTCATTTTCGTTGAGCGAGGGTAGTCCGTCGAAAGCCTCACAAACAGAAACATGAGGTCTTGTGCCAAAAAGGGATTCTCCTTGTCCATGCGTCGGCTCAGGCATTTTTATTTTAGGGAGTCCTTTCCGTGATCCGATAAAAAGTAACCTCCTTCTCATTTGGGGCGCTCCATAATCCGCCGCAAGCAGAATCCCATTCGTGACAGAATATCCGGCGGCCTCGGCTTTTTCTACAATCTGTTTATACAACCTGCCGCCCCCAACTCCTTTTAGATTAGACACATTCTCCATCACAAAAAACGACGGTTTTATTTTCTCAACGAAACGTAAAAATTCAAAAATTAGCAACCCTCTATCATCGTCTAATCCTTTCTGCTTTCCGGCTTGGCTAAAAGATTGACAGGGCGGTCCACCATGTACAATATCCGGGCGGTCATTTGTCCCAGAGTGTTCTTTCCAAAATTTTAGTGGATCGGCAATTTCCGTAATATCTCTACATACCACTTTTGCTTTATTCTTTGGATAACTATCCAGTGTATCGCAGGCGTCTTTCCATTTGTCCAAAGCAACGCGAGTTATGATTTTTTTTGTCAATTCCGCACCGATATCCAAACCGCCTATGCCGGAAAACAAACTAAACGCTGTCAGTGTTTTCTTTCCCGCCGCCTTAAGCCCTTGTTTTACAATTTGATCAAAAACCGCGTTTGCAAGAGGAACGGGGACGGCATTCCCTACTTGTTGCTGGGTACTAGTCAACGTTCCTTTTAATTCGAGACTGTCGGGGAAACCCTGCAAGCGTAACGCTTCTCTGACGGTTATATAACGATTCTCAAACGGGTGGACGAATTTGTTAAAAATAAAACCCGTAACCGTTAGCGATGGTTTTTTAGGATCAAGCCTGATAATCCTCAAATTTGGTCCGCCAACTCTGTTTTCGTCATGCTTGACATAGTACTTAAAACTCTCGTGCCAGAGTTCTTCGGGCAAATCCTGCATTCGCTGACCAATGCCCAAAGCGTCAATCCGCTTTTGAGATTCGGAGCCGACCTTTCGGGCGATGTGGTTATTTACGATTATTTGCATAGATCAGAATGAAAAATTTTCTTTAATCCATTCGTCCCGAGCATATGTGAACGAAAAAGACACAATGCCGTCGTAGAGATTATATAAAGGCACGTTTGGAGGAAGGTCTTTTGCCCGTTTCGCTTTGCCCGTTTCGTCTTTCGTCCAGATGACATCTTTCAAGTCTTGCAAATATTCATCAAAATGTCTGATGGCGTGAAGATTTGAAATGAGTCCGGTTTTAATGTTAATTCCATCAATTTTTGGTTTATTTGTTGCTCCAAGTTTTAGGACTTGATATGTTCCTTTTTTGATATCATCGGTTCTATCCATTCCAACGCTGGATTTGCTGTCTGAAATTGACTCATATCCACCTGCTCCGACTCCGCGTTGAGGCCAATTTTCCGGTATTGGCCGGGGTTGCCCGCATGCGTTGGTCATCCAATAAATTGCGTCAATGCCATTGCCGGATAATTTTCCTTTACTTTCGTATGTCTTGAAAGCGTGCGACCAGAATGAATGGTACTGCTTAAAAAAATCCATTTTCATTAAACCAATTATCCCCTTGTATGCCCACCCCTGTTTAGACTTCGGATCAATCGTTCCTATATCAAAAATCTTGTACGATTTGATCTGTTTATCTTTTTCACCAATAAGAGGTAAGAAGATTCCCAGTTTGTCGGACGATAAATTTGTATTATTTAAGGCCAAATGTCCCGATTCAACTTCGCGGTCTTCTTTCTCCTCGGTTTGCTTTTCAGTAGTTGTCGCCAACGGCAACGTTACCAACGGAGATGATTTTACTTCTGCAAAAAAAAAACAATTTGCTTGCTTTTTTCATAGAATATTAAGTCCGCCGGTTCAGACGCTTTGTAAATTTCAATTTTTCTTCCATGTTTCTCAAATAAGATTTTTAACATTAGCCCCAAGAGATCTACGGCGATGCTACCAATGCTCCCGGAGCTCGGTTTATTTGATTTATGGTATTTGAATTTTCCGTCTAGGTTGCAACGCGGACAGATGTTGGTGTAAGAAAAGAGAAGCAGCGGATCGCCCTTATGCGGGCAGTAAATCCATCCTCTGTTCGCTACGCGACTGTAATATTCGGCGGATACCAACAAATCAAAAGCCGCGCCCAACGATAAGCCAATTTCTTTCTTTGGCATCTTGTACGCCTCTTCCACAAGTCTTTTTGCCAATTCCGCCTTTTCTGAATTTATGGAAATCGGCGTGGAGTTATCTATAATATTTTGAATGTCTTTGGGCAGCATATTTATTAAATCAATTACCTAGCGGCAGAGCCGGCGGGGTATCGCCGGTTGCATATTTTATCACTCCCATTCCCCAAACCTCTCCTTAATTTCCTTTACCTTATTTTCCGCCAAATCCAACCGCTTTCGCAGAGCATCCGCGATTTCCATTGCGCGTTCGAATTTCTGAAGGCCTTGGTCGAGATCGCCATCGCCTTTTTCAAACCAACCGGTAAGAGCTTCGAGTTCCTCGAAACTTTTAGCGACGTCAATTTGTTTGGTTTCCTTTTTGGGCATATTTCAATATATTTGGTATTTGCATATTCTATTCAATGCTTCATTTATCCACGACTATTTGGTGATAAATTCAAGTTATTGACTTAATATCTTTCATCCGCTATATTTTATTTATCACCACGAAAAAGACCCCTGCCGGGCTCGTCCCTGCCGGGGGCTTTTTCATTTAGTGATTCTAGTAGATTCTTTTGATCTTTAATATAAGCAATGGAAGCATCGGTACGTTTTAAAAGAATTGAGCACTTTTCTACCGGGGCAGGCGAAAGTATTGTCAAAAGCTGCTTTTTTTCCAACCAAAATTTAACTAGCGGCGCATAGTCCCCATCGCTAGTTACCAACACGACACGCCTAGCCATACCTTCATATGAATCACGCATCGCTTGAGTAACTAGATCTGCGTCACAATTGCCCTTTGCTCTTCCGTTACCATCATAAATAACTTCTTTATATACGAGCGTAAAACCATCCTTCTGTAGTTGAGTATACCTATCTTTATATTTTGGAATAAGACCAACGAACAGATAAACAAGTCCTACTCCGTATTTATCCGAAAGCCAAATTCGAAATCTGGAATAATCAAGACGCCAACCGAGAGATAGGACTCCGCGATGTAAATTCGCCCCGTCTATATATGCTATAGTTTTATTCTCTGGCAGCATAATCAAAAACTCATTCTTTTTGTTTGGCTTCCTTTTTTTGCATAGTTAGTTGGCTAATTAACGAATCAGATTACGAATTATACGAATTGTATCGAATGTACTTCGTCAACAATTCGTATAATTCGTACGATTCATTCGTAATTCGTCATTTGTTCATTCGTAATTCGTTAATGGTAGTCTCCGCTTCTCCGTCGCGCAATACGAGAGCGACGGATTGTCCGACGCTTAATCCGGTGACAGAGGAAATCGTGTTACCGGACGCGTCGCGAATAATAGCATACCCGCGCGAAAGCACTGACGTTGGGTCGAGCGATGCCAGTAAGCGAACTCGATTGGAGATGCGTTCACGCAATGACGCAATCCATTGCTCAACAAGCCGCAGACACTTTTCGTTCACTCGCGACAGTGCATCGCGCTTTGAAGCAAGCCAAATACTCGGAGCGCTTAGGGCGTGAGTGATTGCGTCTCGCCGATCTTCGATTAAACGGATAAAACGTGAATCAATCCCAGACACCAGAGTTGAAAGTTCGTACTGCACATCTCGTCTGTCAGGGACCAATCGTCGCGCGCAATCAGTTGGAGTTGATGCGCGAACATCAGCGGCTTCTTCCGCCAAGGTTATGTCGCGCTCATGACCGATTGCGACGAGCGTTGGAATCTTCGACGCATACACCGCGCGAACAACCTGTTCGTCATTGAACGCCATCAGCTCTTCAAGAGATCCGCCGCCGCGCGTCAAAATAAGCGCGTCGTAATTTTTCGATTGCGCGGTTTGAATCGCGCGAACAATATCTTTTGGCGCGCGCTCGCCTTGGACGAGAACGTGATAAAGATCTATTTCAACTCCGCCCCAACGTTCGGACATTATTCGAATGAAGTCGCCGTAAGCAGCACTCTCTCGCGAGGCAACAAGCGCGATGCGTTGCGGGAATCTCGGCAATTCGCGCTTGCGAGACGGATCAAAAATCCCTTCTTTTTCAAGTCGCGCCCGAAGTAACGCCAGCGCTTTTTTCAAAGCCCCTTCGCCCGCAAGCTCTATTCTTTCAGCGGAAAGTGAGAATTTCCCGTACTTCGGATACACACGCGGCAATCCTATGACGCGAACCTTGATTCCATCTTCAATCGGAACACGAAGATTCCAAACCGGAAGAAACACGTTCACCAGCGCCTTATCATCTTTCAAATCAAACGAAACCCACTGCCCTTGCGACACGCGATATCCCGAAACCTCCCCCTCGACTCCAACTTCTTCCGTACCCCAAGACTCCTTCAGCACGAAGTTGACTGTCTCGATAAATTCGGAAACTTGGAGGATGCGCATGCTCACTTCATCAACAACCCTCCCCATTCGACCAACGTGAATCCGCGACGAACAGGAGTTTCGATCTTTGGTTCGGGAATGGAGATCGGCGCTTTGAGTTTTTGCCAGTCCATAAAAATGCGGATGGACGTCGCCGGTGCTGGCGACACATACAGAGGTGCCGCCTTCGACCATGCGCTCGTCAGGAACGACACACGGTAATACGGCGCGCCAGTCATCTTCGGCACCCAAAATTCTCGGAACTCGCGAGACTCGGTCTGATTCAAACCGTATTGCTTCAAAATCTCCGCCAATCTCGAATCCACTTCGCCATCCTTCAAAATAAATCCGTCTTTAGGAGCTTTATACCCAACTCCGGTTCCCTCCCAATACAATGAACCAAAACGTGCTCCATCGCGCATAACAAGCTGACCGTCGGGACTTGCTGTCACGTTCCAACCGGACACGGGATACGTCGGCTCGCTTTCAGTTACGTTAATAAAAGACGGAAGACGAACCGAAACGTTCGTAACCTTTTCGGGATAAAGATAGATGACGGGTTTGCCACACTCAACCTGTGGCTGAACGTCCATAACGCTATACTGAACCCAACGACCTAATGCGTCGCGCCAAAAAAACACAGGAATTGGATGCTTATTGATGAATTCCTCAAATGAGGGTTTTTCACCAGTAGCCCTATCGTAACCGATCCAACTTTCATACATCTCCTTAACTTGTTTAAGATTGGCAGGATCTTTTGCGATGTAAACGTCATCGCCATTAGGAGCTTTGCCACCGAGAGTCAGAGCGCCCTGCAATTCTGTGTCTGAAACAATCTCCGCGCAACCATGAAATCCGCATCCGCTCATTTCATAAGGGAGGTAATATCCTTTAAGATTTGAATTTGCGACCTTCCAAGTCACCCTATCTGCTGAAATAGCGCTCTCAATACCTTCGGCTGACGTTCCCTTCAAATCTTCACGCTTGGACGGAATAAGCGACGCATAGCGATATCCTGTTCCATCCGGCCCGAAAACGAGTAGACAACCGATTGGATCGCTGAAATTAACATCGGTTAAAGTTGAAGAATATAAATTCCAGCCATCTGTAGTTGATGCGACTTTTATTCTTCCTGGACAACCCTCGCGTGTACAACTTGGATCAGGAACTACTCCACTAAATTCACTCGTAAGTACTATCTTAGCTCCATTTTGAAGCACTGATTCGGACGGCGGAGCGTTTAATTTTACTGAGTATTTGACATCGAGCGTAAAAAAATAAGTGGAAAGCCATGTTTTATCTTCCATTCCCCGTTGCGAATAAACCCGATCACCGTTTGGCGAAATAAATATAAGCGTCTTTTCTCTTGTGGTCCCCAGTCCTTGCTCGTCATACATCATTGCGTAAACTTTATAGCCACCAAGATTCTTCGTGCCACGCACAACACCCTTTTCCCAAAAAACAAAATTCGCGGTAAGACCTATCGACCCTTCCGGAAACGGAATGGGAGATGGAACAGACGGATCATGGTTCAAGTTCGCGAAAATTACATTCGGATCAACTTTTTTCGGCTGTGAATTCCAATCTACGTCAATTGCAATTCCTGGAGAGGAGGAAGCGGATTCTTCAACCGGAGGCGTTGGTATGCCTGTAAGCGGTGGCGGCACATTAGCTGCATCCGGCGGACCGTTAATAATCTTTGTGACCGGAGGTTTTACTATAAACTGCAACGCCACAATTACCACCAGCACTCCGAATACCACTCCGGAGACAAACAATAGCGGGAAAAGGAAGCATTGAGATGAGAGCTTGGATGTGAGTTTCATATATACGACACAGGGATGGGTTATATCTTTTTTCGTCATTGCGAGCATCAGCAGAGGCGTGGCAATCTAATCAGAGGAGAGAACCCTCTTACTAGATTGCCACGTCGTTGCTACTCCTCGCAATGACATCTTAGTATAACAGATGAATGACGCCGGCTCGAATCTGCGTTGAGAGTTCCGGTTTGGAGATTTCGGCTATATGTTCAAGCCGGGCTTTGCGTTCATCTCCAGTCAATAATTGCGGCTGACTCGCAGTGATCTTGATCGGAAAAAGATGCATCTCGCTCCCCTTGTCCGAGAGCTCCAATCCTACCACCAAACCGAGATTTGTTTCTTCGGACCAATCCTGATCGAAAATAAAATTGCCAAGCGAGTATGCGATCGGATGACCTCGATATTCTTCCACGGACTGAACCCAGTGAGGATGCGAACCGATAACCGCGTCCACTCCCTGATCGATAAACCAATGCGCGAGCTCAACCTGCGCCGTGTCCGGTTTCGCCTTGTACTCCTGACCCCAGTGCATAAACACGACAGTATGTCCCGCCTGACGCTTGGCGGATTCAATCGCCGCGCTCGCAGCATCGCGATCAAACGGATTGTCCGTGGTATTGAATCCGAGAAGCGCAACTTTCTGCCCGCGCGATTCTATCACAGCCAGTGACGACGCTTCATCGTCCATCACCTCGTCGCCAAACGAGACAATTCCCGCTTCGTGCAGCAAACGCTTGGATTCCTCGGCGCCCTGTCGTCCTTGATCAAGCGTATGATTGTTCGCCTGCGATACCGCATCGATTCCGATGTCGCGCAAAGTTTTCAAAATAATCGGATCAAACGCAAAATCGATAGACTTCTCCGGCGGTCGACGAACGGGCGTCACAGGCCCTTCGAGATTTGCGATCACCGCATCTTGCCCGTTGAAAAATCGATCCTCCTGACCGCGTATTTTCTCAAAGGTATATTCCGAATCTTTGGATCTACTTACACGATCCGCAACGTGACGATCAAACATCATGTCGCCTAAAAACAACAAGTTCACGACTCGTTGCTTGATGATGGGTCCCGGTGCGAAGGATGCCAAAACGTGACTCGTGGATTCTTGCGCGATCGTCGCATGCAATAATCGCAAAGAATTTGTATGATCGTGAATCGTAACGTCTCCCAATTCCAAATTACGCGCAACGTTAAGCGCCACCCCTAACGCTCCGGGTGAATCGATCTCTACTAGATCAGCTTCACGATCCGCGAGCGAGCGTACGACGTCTAGCGCGAGTTCATCATGAAAATCCGCGACCTCGGCCGGAAGGTAATGGGAAAAATCTATACTCGCGATAATCAACGCGTTCGGATCGGCAGTGAGTTGTTCCGTTAGAGCTTTCGCCAGCGCCTCGCGGTCACTGATAGAAGCGTCGAGACGCACGATTACCGGCACGACCGAAACGCGCGGCCACGCGGACGCGATGAACGGTACGATATTGGAAATGCCATGTTCTTTTTCAAAAGGGTGATCATCAAGCCGCATTCCTGTTACGCCATCGAGAAGTTGCCTAACTTTTTTTGAAGATCCGCTAACGTCCCCGGCTACTGTCGAGAAATCCTTGTCCGTAGCCGTGAATGCAGATGTCCCCTGTGTGAAATGATCCGGAGCGATGAGATAGACGACTGATGGCGCCTTCGTTGCGGAAATAAGCGAAGCGATTTCACGCGCGGCAACGAGATGATGTGGCAGGATAAGAATGCGCGTGCCTTCTTTCGCTTTCCAATGACGAATCACGCCGAAAGATTGTTCGAGCAAATCGGATGAGACGTTCGGCGTCTGTAGCAGTTCGGATACGGGAGATTCGGATACTTGGATCGGAGATTTTTCCGAAGCTGACGTACGCAAAATATTCGGCGCTACGACAACTCCCACGCCAAGACCGATCCAAAGTCCAAGAGCCGCAGTAAACGCTACGCGACGGCGGTGAACCATACAGCCATGATCCCGTAGAAAAGCATTCCCCAAAAGACGCAAGAAAGAAGCAGGTCGACCGGAAACCATGCGTCTTCTTTTACGCCGAAAAGACCATGACCCTCAAGCGGCAACAGAATGCCGCCGATAATAAGCGTCAAAATCATTGACCAGCCGAGCAACGGAAAAAGCCCGAACCCGGAGACCACGCCGATATCCACTAAAAAACCGTAACCTACACCGGCAATGGCGGAAACCAAAAGATGAACGAACATTCCGACGAAGTGCGCCTCTCGCCTGTCCATAGCCTTCCCAAAAAAATGCGGACGATCAAGGTCTCTGATGAAATTTCCTGCGCCAATATACGGAGCGACGTGCGAAATGAACAGCAAAATAGCGCCGGCTGAAACGCCTGCCGCGAGAGATGAAAAGAGAAGTTCGGACATATCGGAACAAGAGTTATCAAACCATGAAAAAAACTTATCGAAGCGAGGACTGTTTGAGCGAAGCGAGTTCCGCAGCGAGAGAAGTTTTTTTCATGGTTTGATAACGATTACTGCCACCGACTAATTCGGCAACACAACTATCATATACGCTTTTCCGGACGAGACCGTATCTTTAGAACCGGTCCAATCGTGCGCCGCGTTCATGATAGTCAGCGGATCGTACAAATATCCTTCTCCCTTTCGCGTTCCCGGATCGTTCGTTATGAACTTCTCTCCGGTATATCCGCGAATCACCAACATGTGGTACGGAGGCCCTCCGTTTTTATAATTCGGATTGCCCAGCATCTTTCCGGCAAACGGTATGATTACAGGATAGCCGAGCGCTAGAGGTTTCTTTATTTCTTCAACGCTCGTGAGCGGCTTCACGATGACGCGAGTATAACCGTAAGCTTCTTTGATGAACTTCGCCGTCTGTTCCGCAGTCGTGTCTTCGTAAAATCCGTAGTTCTTTTTTTCAAAAGCCACGAGATCCAAAATCGCCTTGTCCGCGCGATCTACCGGAATCTTCCCGTGTTCTCCGCGATAATAGCCGTCAACCATTATTGCAGACGCCTCCTCGCACGCTTCCTGATAAGGCATGTCCCAATTGGAATTCGGCGCCTGCGTCGTGAATGGTACGTCCAAGTTAACTTCGGCCGGAAGTTTTCCTGTAAACGCGAGCGGATCGCCAGCTGCTTTTTTTGCCGTCGGATTGGTTTCGAGTGCGTAATGCTCGGACGCGGACAATCCTCCCTCCACCGGAGACGGAGCTGATGGAACGACTTCGTTTGCTGTTTCTTTTTCTGGCACGAACGCAGTGGCCGTAGGAAGTTTTGGCGCGCGCCATTCTTCCCACGCATCGCGAATAGCAACGCGCGAAAAATATCCGAACGTCGCTGCCGCGATTATCGCGACCGCAAGTAATAACTTTACTCTTCGTGCAATCATTATTTTTTCTTCTCAATCTTAACTTCCAACATCTTGTCTCCAACCGCAATCTTATCGACAACGTCTTGTCCGGAAATCACGCGCCCAAAAATGGAATAAGCAGGAGGAAGCGGTGTGTCTCCAAGCATAATAAAGAATTGCGAACCGTTCGTATTAGGCCCAGAATTCGCCATCGCCACGATTCCCTTATTATACGGAAGTTTCACGGCATCGTCTCCAAACTGATAACCAGGACCGCCTGTTCCGTATCGACGCAACGCATCCTCCGGACCGCGCGTATTCGGATCTCCACCTTGGATTACGAATCCAGATTCCACGCGATGGAACATTAAACCGTCGTAAAATTTCAACTTCGCGAGATAAACAAAGTTGGACGCGGCGTTCGGCCCTTCTTTCGGAAGAATCTCAAACTTGATGTCGCCTTTATCCGTATGGATCGTGGCGACCATATTAGCTGTTTCTGATTCAGGAAGAACCCCGGGAAACGCAAGTGTTTCTTGTGTCATGGATTTTTCATTAGTTTGTGATTCGGATGTTGATGTTGCCGGTTCCGGCGTAGGATCAGGAGCTGGCTGCTCTGCAGGAGGTGTTGCTTCGGGTATTACGGTTTCTAGTGGCTGAACAATCACTTCCGGCGGACCCCAGCAACCTGCACCGACAAGAGCGATGGTGGTTAGAATGATAGAAAACGGGACTAAACGGGATGTTGAGCTTTTCATATTATGAAGAAAATCATACCACTAATACAGGTATTTTTACATCGTTAATACGCTTGAATCCGAAAAAAACAAGCTAGTCTATGTTATCAAAAAACTAGTTCGTATCTTCAGGCTTCCTTTTTAATTTCTCGACTTGTTCTGTACTAAACTCATAACACTTCTCTGCTAATTCCCTCAAACCTCCTCCGGCCATTGCCCCGAGTAACGAATGAAGAACGACCGCTAAAGCTTTTTGATCGCTTTTCTCCGCTTCATTGACCAGCTTCTTGAGTTCTCCCCTAAAATAGGCAGCATCTTTATTTTCCGGAGACTTAGGTCTTTCCATATATTCTTATAGTTAAATGATTTATTAATATAAGCATATCATATTTATTTATTCATTCACACGGTAGTCTGTTTCTGTCATCCTCGCGTAGGCGGGGATCCAGACAGTGAACAATACACAATTTTATCTGGATTCCCGCCTACGCGGGAATGACACGGTCGGGTGTCCAACACCCTACTATGCCTCCCACGGCAATCCCGCCTCACCCGCAAATCCCCAAAGCGCGGCTTCGTAATTCAATCCGGGACGTAGCCAGTCGCGGACGCGTGCGAGATTCAAATCTTCTTTTTGCAACTTGGACGAGCAATCGCGTCCGCGTTCATCTTTAGCGAGAATAAATATCGGATTTTCATCACCGGGATTGTATACGAGCTGAACCAAGGCGGCTCGCGCTCCGTCGCGAACGATCTTCAGCGCGGCCGCTCGCGCAATCCACGCTCCGGCTTTTTCCACGCTCATGGCATCGTGTCCCGATGTCGAAACATTAAACGGAACCAGAGATCCATACGGAGAAACTCCGCGGCCGGATGATCCCGTCTGTCCTGCCAATCCCCTTTGCTCGCGCGGACCGGTAGGATTTACTTCGAGCTTCTCGTTTTCGAAAAGCGATGCGAGTTCCGTAGCCACGCGTTCGCGCACAATTTCCAATGGTTCGTTTCCGTGTTCAACGGAAACTATGACGTGCGACGGACGTGAATCCTCTGCCTGAACTGTAACCTCTGCATCCGGTCCAAGCCAAAACCATTCCGGATCATTCGATCGTTTTTCTTGAAGGCGTTTCGCTACGCGGCGAGCAAGAGCCGCAGGAAGCGGAATGAGTTCTTGAGTTTCAGATGTCGCATATCCGGTAACCGTAACTGGAGTGTCGCAAGCCAAACGACGTTCTGCGACTTGCGGCGCTGCAACCGGTTCGATAGACACAAATGGTTCAAGTTCTTCCGTGATACCGAGCGACCCTGCCGCGCGTTTTGCAATTGCGGAAACATCAAAATCCGCCTGCGATAAAACATCGCCTGCGATAAAAAGCAGTCCGCGCCCACCGGAAACCGAAAGCCGAATCCGCGCTTCGGCATCGCGGCGCGCATATTCGTCAACAATCGCCTCGGCGATAAGCTCGCAGGCATGATCCGGATGGCCAGGTAGTCGCGCTGTTGCTGTTCGCATAAGAACCAAACGTTAGCGCGAATTGGGATTTTTTTCAACTGTGCGGGTTACAAAACCTCCCCTAACCCCTCCTTCGTAAGGAGGGGGATTAATCCTCCCCCTTGCGAAGGGGGAGTTAGAGGGGGTTATTCCCCGTATTTATGAATTCGGCGGCAGCTTCTTCATTGTCGACTTGAAGACCGTCTTCGTAGCCGCTCTTTCTTGCCTCGGCGCGTTCCCGTACCCGTCGATTCGTATTGTTTTCTCCTGATAAAAATCATCGCCGTCCCAACGAGACTCTCGTTCCGGTGGACGCAAAAATCCGGATCCGAATGAATCCCGCACCTCTATTCGCTCAGTGAGATACGGCGGTAGTTCTTGCAAAAAAATTGATGGTGGCGCGAATGAAAGTCCTTCACCCGCTCGTGTTGCCGAGTAAGTAAGATAGAGATTTCTTCGAGCGCGAGTTACGGCGACGTAAAAAAGCCGCCTCTCCTCTTCCATCTGCGCATCATCATCCATGGCGTATCTACTAGGAAACGCGGATTCCATAAGATGCATCACGAAAACCGTGTCCCACTCAAGGCCTTTTGCTTGATGAACCGTCGATAGAACCATGCGTTCGTCATTCGGACTCGCTCCGCGCGACGAACCGATAGCATCGTCGAACAACGCGATATCGCCAAGAAAAGAATTGGCGTCCTTATAACCTTCTGCGAACACCGCGAGCTGTTCAAGATCATCCATTCGTTCTCGCCAATCCGGAAATTCGCGTTCGAGATAGTCCGCATATGTGGACTTGATGATGGCTCGTACGATTCGCGAAGGATCGCTTTCAGCATTCGCGGTTCTTATCATCGCCAAACACGATTCCATCCCACCACGCGCTCGATCCGGAAGCGCTAGAGAATTCCCGCCTTCCAAAACTTCTCCGATCGTTCCTACCTCTCGCGTCATCGCTGCTATTCTCGCGGCCATGGTCGCGCCGATCCCCTGTTGCATTTGCAAAAGCCGAAGCCACGCGGATTCGTCGCGCGGATTTTGTATGACGCGAAGACACGCTAAAACGTCTTTGATATGCGCGCGTCCGAAAAACCTGACGCCGCCGCGATAATCATAAGGGATATCGCGCTTCATCAACTCCATTTCCAAAATATGGGAGTGCGCGGAACTGCGAAACAACACCGCCATTCCTGCGAGCGCAGCTCCCTCGTTACGAAGTCGCAAAACCTGTTCCGCGATAAATCGCGCTTCCTGATGCGCCGTGCCGAACGATCCTACGATCGGTTTTTTTCCGCGAGGTAAAAGTCCTATCAAATCTTTTTGAAACTGCGCACGATTTTGCGAAAGAGAAGCGTTTGCCAAATCAAGAATATCCGGAGTTGAACGATAATTAGTTAAAAGCTTATGCACTTTCGCGTCCGGCCATTCTTCCGGAAAACGGAGTATGTTCTTAATATCCGCGCCACGAAAAGAATAAATAGATTGCGCATCGTCCCCCACCACGAAAGCATTGCGATGAGTCCGCGCGAGTCCTGACACTATATTCGCTTGAAGCGCGTTCGTGTCCTGATATTCGTCAACAAGGATGTGTCGAAAACGCGCGGACATTGCAACTCCGATTTCCGGATGGTGAATTAACGTGAGCCAATTACCGAGAAGATCGTCGAAATCCATTGCCTGCGAAGCGCGTTTGCGTTCTTCATACAAACGTCGGACCTCCGTGATTTCGGTTAGACGATCTTCAAGATGCGGATACCTCTCTTCAAGAACTTTCTCCATCGGCTGAACCGTATTTTTGCAAAAAGAAATCACGTCCTGCAAAACCGCCGGCGATGGGAACCTTCGCGAAGTTACGTCAAACGACGCGTCTTTCAAAATCGCTTTGAGCAAACTCCGCGAATCTTCCTGATCAAGAATCGTGAACGCGGACGAGTATCCGCAGGCGGCGGCGGAACCACGAAGGATTCTGTGCGCGATAGAGTGGAAAGTCCCGGCCCACAAACCATGAGCGATCGTACCGAGACGTGATCCGACTCGCTCGCGCATTTCCCTCGCCGCTTTATTCGTAAAAGTTAGAAGCAATATTGATGACGGATCTTCTCCGCGTTCCAAAAGATGCGCTACTCGATACAAAATAGTCCGCGTTTTTCCAGATCCTGCACCGGCAAGAACAAGGCACGGTCCGTCGCCGTTTATCACCGCGTTCAGTTGCTCTTGATTCAGCTCTTGCGAGTATGAAATGGGACGAAGATTCGTTTGCATTGCCAAAGGGTACATTAAAAAATGTGTCATTGCGAGGAGGATTGTGCGACGCGGCAATCTTCGTATAAAGAAACAGCCCGCCGAGAACATCTCGACGGGCGTTTCCTCCTGCAAGGAGCTGTTAGGCGGCCACGCGCTTGCCGGCCGCCTTTGAATAAATGATGTTTCCGCGGACGATGCGCGTAAGTGCGCCTTCGCGGCGGATACGGAGTCGGAACAGGCGCCACACCTCTTCACGGAAATACGCCGGTTGCCAGACGCCGTCACACATCCGAATGGCCGCGTTCAAACGAGCCTTTGCCTCATACGTCCAGAATCCAGTCTGAGCGTAAAGGAACTTTTCCAGCGTCACGTGACACGCAAGAAGCGTGATCGCGTCTTGGGTCACGCTACCCTGCAGCACCATGCTACGCAGAGCCCAATCGAGCGTACGCGCCTTGTCGAACTCGGCAGCGCGTTTCAATACCTTCAGTCCGTCTTCCTCGTCTGGCTGCCCAGACGAATTCGAATCAACAAGCGAGGCATGAATCATTGGAACGTTCATCGTTCCCTCGAAAGACATCTCTTCCTCCTTCTAACTTTCTTGTAAGCGTTCCTATTTCCCACCGAGGGGCTCAACGAGAACCGCGTAATAAACCATGTTTTGACGTTTCTGTCAAGGTATGTTGACCGCGCGCCGGTTTGCCGCGTGCCCTTCGAGATTCTTTGCAAACAGCGCGATTCCGTCTTTATTGGTCAAAAAATACCAAAAATCAGTCTTTGCTGGGTGAAATGCCGCCTCAAGCGATGCTAACCCCGGGTTGGAAATAGGACCCGGAGGAAGTTCCCTGTGTTGGTAACTGTTGTATGGAGAATCGTTTTTCAACTCTTCTGCGTTAAGGCGATCGCGACCGCTGCGAATCACATAATTTAACGTGGCATCAGACTGCAGCGCCATTCCAACTGACAAACGATTCGCAAAAATTCCAGCCACAATCGGACGATCTTTGTCTTGCCGCGCCTCTTTTTCGATGATGGAAGCTAGAATCACAACGTCCCGTGTAGTTGTACCAAACGTTTCCGTCTTCTCCGAAAACTCGGCGAGCTGTTTTCGAAAAAGCCCGTCCGGAAGTTCGTCTTTCCAGACGCGATAAGTATCCGGAAACAAATAGCCCTCCAGTGTCGCTCCTGGCGGCAAATTTTTCAAAAAATAAAAATCTTCGACGAATCTCTCCGCCAAAAAATCGCTTGGCTGCATATCCAAACCAAAACCTTCGAGCTCTTTTTGGATATCGTAGATAGTCCATCCTTCGATAATACGAATCGTTACCTCTTCGCGTACAGGGACCTTCACGGCATTTTTCGCTTCAGTTACTTTGCGGATATACGTTGAAGCGGCAAAATAAACGACAAGCGAAGCAACTGCAATACACAACAAACTAAACACTATAAAAAAACGCTTCATACGTGGCTGTGCCTTTTCGCGGCGCGTTCCATGTCTCGCGCGCGCAACCTTTCATGACAATAACGTACTGCCGCAAACGACGCCAAGCCCACAAAAATCCCCGCGACAACATCCGTCGGATAATGAACTCCGACCGCGATTCTGGCGAAACCGATTATGAGAGCAATAAGATATGCAACGATGCCCAGTCTGCGATTTACGAAAAATACCGCCGAAGCGAGCGCGAATGCCGTGGCCGTATGGCCGGATGGAAACGACGTTGTTATCGGAGGAGGAATAAGCGCGTGCACCGAAAGAAGATTCTCCGGTGATTGAAGAAAAGGACGTTCGCGCAAAACGAACAATGCTACCAAATTCGTTACCAAGAGAGCCGTCAAAAATGACCAAACCATCTCACCCGCCGCATGCCGCAATCGCCGATCGTGCGTAACAAAAAACGCTACGGCGATGAAAGCGAAAACCAAAATCAACCACCGCGCAGCGAAAACCGCGGAAGAAGCGGTAAAAGGATTGTCTAAAACGTACCGCTGCAATGCGTAAACAAATTGGTAATCTGAAAGCATATTTTCTGTCATTGCGAGGAGGCTTGTGCGACGTGGCAATCTTGTCTGATTAGATTGCCACGTCGTTGCTACTCCTCGCAATGACATTATTTAAGTATACCCTCTCACGGTTTTTCAGTCTTGTGTTTATATCCGCACGATTTCGCCACAGGACAACGCCAACATTGCGGAGTTCGTGACACACAGATATCGCGACCGAACCTGACCATGCTGTGATTTATATCATTCCAATAGCGTTTAGGAACAAGCTCCATAATATCTTTTTCAACCAACTCAGGTGTTTTTCCGCTACTCCATCCGAGACGTCTCGCAATGCGAAACACATGCGTATCTACCGCAACTGCAGGCACTTTAAAAACGTATGAGAGAACGCAGCTCGCCGTCTTCCTGCCAACACCCGGGAGCGACACAAGTTCTTCGATAGTCCCTGGAACTTTCCCATCGAAATCCTTCAAAATCATCCGCGCAAGCCCCTTTATAGACTTGGCTTTTGTACGATATAAACCAATCGTATTAATGCTTTTTGCGATCGTATTCACGTTAGCGGATGCCAAAAATTCCCAAGTAGGAAAAGTTTTGCGAAACGATGGAAAAACACGAAGAACCTGAACGTCGGTAGTTCGCGCGCTCATAAGAACGCCGAGCAAAGTATCATCCGCATTCCCCAAATCCATATCCCCTTTTTGGGGATACAACTTGTTAAGAATCTTCAAGACTTTGACGGCATTTTCGGATGTTATTTTCATATCTAAACAAACACCCTCCTCTAATCCCCCTCCGACCCCCTCTAACTCCCCCTTCGTAAGGGGGAGAAAAAAATCTAAACCAGCGGCCTCCCCGTCATGTCTTTCGGGATCGGCAGCTCCATGATTTTCAAAATCGTAGCTGAAACGTCCGCGAGCATTCCGACCGCCGGGGTCATAGACAAATCGCCGCCTATCACGTCGCCGGTTGGCGCTTTCAATCCTTCGTATTGCTTTCCGACGACGATTAACGGAACAGGATTTGTGGAGTGTTCTTTATCAATCTCGCCTGTAGTCAAATTTTTCACCTCTTCCGCATTTCCGTGATCAGCCGTAATGACGACTACGCCGCCGACAGCGAGAGCGGCGTCAATGATTTGCCCCATGGCTTTATCAACCGTTTCACACGCGACAATCGTAGCTTTCTCGTCTCCTGTGTGCGCGACCATGTCAGGATTTGCGAAGTTCAAAACAATGAAATCATACGTCGATTTTGATATTTCCTGCACCACGCGCTCCGATATCTGCAACGCGGACATTTCCGGCGCTTTATCATACGTTGACACCCGCGGACTCGGAATAATTACGCGATCCTCTCCTGTAAATTCAACCTCAACCATACCGTTCAAAAAGAAAGTTACGTGCGCGTATTTTTCCGTTTCAGCTATATGAAGCTGGCGGAGTCCGGCGTCTGCGATAACTCGCGCCAAACAAGTTTCGATGATCTGTGGAGGATACGCGACCTGAACCGGAAGATCCTTTTCATACTCCGTAAACGAAGTAAAAAAAAGATTGGAAATCGGCGCGCGCGTAAACTTGTCGAAACTCGGAAGCACGAAAGCTTTGGTCAATTCGCGCGCGCGATCCGGACGGAAGTTGAAAAAAATACACGCGTCGCCTTCCTTCACGGTCGCAACGGGCTTTCCGTTTTTTTGAATTACGGTCGGTACGAACTCCTCGTCAAAAACAGACTTCGCATACGACGCATTTACCGCATCAACCGCGTTAGTCGCAACGCTGTCGCTATAACCTCGCGCGATCGCGTTGTACGCCTTCTCGATTCTGTCCCATCGGTTGTCGCGATCCATCGCATAATACCGTCCGGAAATCGTCGCGATTTTTCCGACTTTAAGCGACGCAATACGTTCTTCAAGCGCCGTGATAAATCCAATTCCGCTGTTGAAAATCGAGTCGCGCCCGTCTAAAAAAGCGTGAACCGCAACATCTTCCACTTTTTCGCGCCTGCACAATTCCAAAAGCGCAAACAAGTGTTCGTCAGCCGCGTGCACAGCGCCCGGAGAATCCAATCCCATGAGATGCAACGTGCCTTTTGATTTCTTCGCGTGCTCGATCGCGCCGAGCAACGCCGGATTCTTGAAGAACTCCCCGTTTTCGATTGATATGGAAATGCGCGGATAGCTCTGATAAAAAATTCTTCCTGCCCCGATCGTGATGTGACCGACCTCGGAATTACCCATTTCGCCCCAAGAAAGTCCCACAGATTCTGCCGATGCCAAAACCGTCATAGCAGGATAGGAGGTAACTAATTGCTGGAAAACAGGCATTTTTGCCGAATGAACCGCATTGCCTTCTGCCGTTGGAGCAATGCCGAAACCATCGATAATCATGAGAATAACTGGCTTTGGACGAGGCATAGAGTGCGAATACGCGTCCGTAAGGATACGGCTTGGGTGAAAAGGACACAAGACGGGGATTTGACAAAAACCCCATTTTCTGCTATATTTCGCTGTTCCGATTCTGTCACAAACGTTCGACAAAGTCGGGCAAAATTTCGCACATACACAATCCAAACCAAGGACTTACAGCCCGCTGTTTTTTCGCGGGAGGGAGAAGGAAAAAGAGATGACACACAATGACGACGAGCTCGAAACGATCGTGGCACTAGGCGAAGATGAGCAGATGAATCTGCTCAACAAGATCCTGTTGGCGCACGGCGCCACGAAGCAAGAGAGCATCTCCGTGCTCTCGAACGAGGAACTCGGCGCCATCTTCGAAGGCGTCGCCGACCTCACCGAGCTGTACTCCGCGCTCTTCAACGACGTGGCCCCGCATCTCACGGGGATCCGCAAGGACTTCGTGGACGCGCTGCTCATCGAAATCGGCGTGAAGCAACACAGGGCGACGGCCAGCAAGAAGACGACGAAGGGCAATGAGTCGCCCACTCGACTCGACAAGCCAAGACCGAAGAGGAGCAAGAAAGGGACCGCGCCCAATATCTCGACACCCGCGACACCACCACCGGCCGGAACGTCGGAGATTCCGGTCTCCGCGAACTCGGAGATTCCGGTCTCGGTGGAGTCCGCGAACTTCTTCGCCGAGATCGACTCGCTCGGGAAAGCGACCTCAGAGCCACCACCAAGCGTCGATCCGGAAGAAGACAGCAGGGCGACGCAACTGAAGGTGGCGCGAGGCCCGCATGGCATCGCGCTCCCGACCAACCCTGAGTTCGACGACAAACCGACCGCCGCTGGCGTCACGCTCGCGCGTGCCACGAAGGCACCACTCGCGACTCCGTCGTCGTCGACTACACTCGCGCCTCCTGCCAATACGAAGTCGGACATGCCGACCACGCCGGACGGTACCGCCGCACCAACGGCTGGGGTGCTGGCGGTGGCAGTAGCAGTCAACGCACCGTCGACGCCATCGCAACCGGTCCCCCCCGTCTCGATCAGGGTCGATGGCGGAACAGGCACCGCTCCCACGAGTCTGCAGGGCGAGCCGACGGCACCGATCCCGATTCCGCCGCCGCCTCCGAAAGAAACTGCACCGCCTGCAGCGAATGGGAGGCCGCTCCCTGTGCCGAAGCCGCCAAAAAAACAACACAGTGACATCCCGCTTCTGCAGGACATGTCACCGGAAGCGATCGAGGCGGTACGGCTCTACGAGGGCGCTGGAGCTGTCGCTCAACCGCCGGCAGTGGAGCCACGGATGTTCCCGTCGCCTCCTCCGGATCCGCCGGCAGCTGCACCGGAACCCTCAGGCGGCAGCCTGAGCGAAGCTGAACGCCAACGCTACGCGGCGGAGGCGATGGCGGACAGGGCAAGCCGCAACGGGTCACCGCCTCCAGAGAAGAAGCCGGAGGCGAAAAAGGAGGAGACCAAGGCGAAAGCCGAGACTTCCGCCAAGAAGAAGCCGGCAAAACGCGATCTACTTGGCTGGATATTGCCGACACTGTTCGCGGTCGCCATCGGCGCCGGCGTGGTGGGCACCATCCACATCGCCACGAAGCCGCGGGCGCCATCCGTGGCGCGGGTCAAGCCCACGAACGAGATCTTGGCGGAGATCTCCAAGGCGTGGGGTAACGGTTCCGGAACCGTTACTTGTTGGGTCGCGGAGTGGACGCAGAGTCCGCCCGCCGCGAACAGCAACGCTCCGTGGCTCGACTGCCGCGGAGACAAGGAGCAGTGCGACAATGAGTGCTGCGACGTCAGTGAGTGCGTCGCAGTGGTTACGAAGTAGAGACTCACAACCAAAGGGGCGCATCACCATGCGCCCCTGCGGACTCCCGAGCCCCGATGCGTTCTTGCATCGGGGCTCTTTTAATTATGCTACTATTGTCTACGTTATGATGAACATTCGTATTAAACTCTTTACGTCAACCGCGCTTTTTTCATTACTTTTCAGCTTTAACGCTCACGCATCGGAACTCCCCTTCTCCGTTCACCAAGCATCGGTTTGGGTGCATTGCGGAAACCGCCAGGGATCGGGGGTCATGATAAACGCGGAAAAAGGATACGTACTCACGAACGCACATATTCTCCTGAATTGGACGACCTTGATTCCTGACTCATGCGAAGTGGGACTCGTAAACGACCTTACGTTAAAACCAAAACTTTTTTACAAAGCTAAATATGTTAGATATCTTTTTGATGAAACCAACAATAAGGATTTCGCAATTCTGGTTCTTGGAGATCCGAAGCAACAAGAAAAACTTTCTTCTTTCCCGATTCTGAAAACCGATGAGTTCTCAGTCGTTAACGATCCAATTACGATTCTCGCATTTCCTTCTACGAATAAAGGCGTGCAAAAAGCTTCAGAAGGAACAATAAGCGGTCTTGAAAATGGAATCGTTAAAACCGACGCAATTATTTCATCGGGCGCTTCAGGTGGCGCTGGATTGGACGCATCTAGCAATCTGGTCGGGATCGCGACTCGAATTCTGTTGCGTGAAATCGGCGGCGTCGAGGAAGTTGTAGACTATGAACTGATCGACATTCGAGCGATACTCACATGGCTTGATACTTACGGAGAAGACGCGCACGACCAATACGTCACGCACGCGGATTTTGATCGTTACCACGGACCGACGAAATATTTCACGATGAAAAATTTAAGCTGTTCCATGCTCGCGAAAATCGAGGAATCGAACACGGTCTACTGTTTGCACGCCGACGGAACGCGCGCTGTATTCCCAAATGACGCGACATACCACACGTGGTTTGGAGATTTCTCTGGCGTAATGACCGTCCAACCGGAACAACTGGCATCATATCAACTGACGCAAAACGTTACTATGAAACCCGGGACAATGGTGAAAATTCAAACCGATCCTAAAGTTTATATGGTCTCCAACGTTGGAGGAACATTACGCTGGATCGAAAACGAAAACCGCGCGATTGAGCTTTATGGCGAGGGTTGGGCCGGTTTCGTTCAAGACGTCCCGGACACGTTTTTTATCAACTATAAAGTTGGAGTGCCGATACAATGATAGTTAGATTTTATTATAAATTTTCTTACAATAAAAACGCCCTTTTGTGGACGTTTTTATGTGGCGGGTGCGAAGGGATTCGAACCCTCGATCTTCTCCGTGACAGGGAGACGTGTTAACCGGGCTACACCACACACCCATGCGTGAATGTGGCAGGAAGATAACATGGATTTATCGAGTTTGGCAAGCGTCAAAACGCATGGCTCGTAATTGACGAACACGCGAGTACTTTGATAAGATTGGATCATTAATAAGTATTATATCGGTATGCGCACATCAGCAATTGTTACTATTTCTCTGCCGTCACGTTTAGCAAGAGCATCCGAACAGGCGGCAAAAAGGCGTCACATAACAAGATCCGAACTGATGCGGACGGCGCTACGTAATTATTTGGAAGAGCAAGCCGCACTTGAAACGATTCGCATCTACGAGATAGAACGCGGTGGAAAAAAACTTAAAAAGCTCCGTTCGCTTGCCGAACTAATGAGCTAATATGGAAGCGCAGCGAATCCAAGAGATTCTCTATACATCACACTTCAAACGCGCAATCAAAACCCTGTCAAAGACGCATCTACAGACAATCACGGAACGAGAAGTGATTTTCCGTGCAAACTGTTTTGACCAAAGACTGAAAACACACAAACTGCAAGGTAAACTAAAAGACTGTTGGTCATTTTCGATCACCTATTCACATCGCATAATGTTCAAATTCCTGAAAAAAGACTGCGTTGTTTTCATTGATATCGGAGATCATTCGATCTACTTATGAGCTACTGGCTTCTAAAAACCGAACCGGAGATCTACTCTTGGGAGCGGCTTAAGCAGGATAAGAAAACCATGTGGGAAGGCGTGCGGAATTATCAGGCGCGGAATAATTTGCGCGAGATTAAGGTGGGCGACCTTGTTTTAATTTATCACAGCGGCGAAGAAAAAATGATTATGGGCGTAGCACGAGCAACAAAAGAAGCATACGACGATCCGACCGTGCACGAAGGAAATTGGTCTGTTATTGATATTGAAGCGGTAAAACCGCTAGTACGTCCGGTCAGTCTCGAAGAAATAAAATACACGTATCTGCTAAACGTAATGCCGCTCGCGACGCAATCGCGCTTATCCGTTCAACCGGTGACCGAACAACAGTGGAATTTGATATTGAAAATAGCGAAGACGGAGGTTTGACCATGTTTACAAACACGGTGTACACTTCGGGTACACTGTATGGTCACAAAATTCATAGGACTCAAAGAGTTGCGCCAAAACATGGCCGGCATCACGCGCGAGGCGACAAAAAAACGCCATCGTGTGATTGTACTTAAAAAAAACTCGCCGCTTTTTGAGCTGCGCCCGTTGTCGGGAGCCGACACCATTCTTTGGACGTTTCAACGCGAACTGGAAGAAGCTCGCGAATCAGCGCGAAAAGGAGATACTTATTCAACAAAAGAAGTGCGCAAAATGCTAGGCCTGAAGCCTTATGAGATATGAGCATCAGTGGACCGTCGATGCCGTACGTGATCTTGAGCGGTTTGACAGCAACATCGCGGATCGAATCACGAAAAAAGTCTCTTGGTTTTGTAATCAAAACAATCCGTTACGCCACGCGGAACAATTAACCGGTCAATATAAAGGTGTATATCGTTTTCGCGTCGGTGACTATCGCACGCTTTTTGAAAAAAATGAACGAGGCCAGTTAGTTATTTTAATGATCTTGCGCGTAAAACACCGACGTGAGGCGTATAAATAAACGGTCGCGTTAAACGTTCAGCCGGTTACGGAACAGCAGTGGAATCTGATATCGAAGATCGCGAAGACGGGGGGTTAAGCGGCTTGCTTGAGCGAGGCGAGCTCCTCTTGAATCTTTTTCTGGATTTCTTCATAATCCTTTTGTTCGTAAACATCCTTTGATTTGCCTTTCCCTGACGCTGCCGCGCGTTCAAGGTTTGCTAGAATTTGTCCCCTCGCATCGGTATTGGGTATGTTTTTCGCATCGTCTAAGAAGCGCTTCAGAGTATAGGCTATGTCCAGCCCTTTCCATGTAGCTTTTTCCGCAAAATTCGATACTGCCTCGGCATAATTCAAAAGACTGGCTTCAAACGCAGCTTCTCCTTTTGGACCGATCTTCTTCAACGCATCTCCATACTTCCCCATGTGATCTTTTGCACTTTTCCAACGGTTATCCGCCGCATACAACTCATGTTCCTCTTTTTTAACCGGCGTATCAAGAACATCTCCTTCAAAATCCTTAGCAAGCTTCGCGATCTCGTCCTTATTTAACTTAAAACCTCCGGGTTCCGCCTCTCTTCCCATCCCATTCGCTCTGGCTTGCTCGAGAACCTTGGTCATAAATTTTTTATCGGATCTTGCCTTTTCTTTAAATGAACTGACCAGGCGCTTTTCTTCTGCCTCTTCAAGCGTTGTCAGGCTTTCTTTAGCTCTATCTGCAAACTCGTCAATCTTTTCCGGGTTCTTATCAACGTAGTTCAACGCATTCCGCTCAAAATTATAAAAACGTTCACTACCACTCCCACGCTTTTTATTTGCTTCCACAAAATTCCTCATTAAGCTATTTTCTAAGGTTTTTTGTTGCTCCGTCGTGAGAAGTGACTTTTTCAAATCTGACAATCGTTCTGAAAATAAAGCTGGGTCTAAATTTTGAACCGCAGATTCCACTGTCATCTCACTTGCCATCCCTCTTGGCAACTTATTCTCCATGGCCATTCGATAAAGTACGGCTTCGGCCAACTCACCTTTTTGGAGTCGCTCGTCGAATCCTTGGTCCACAATCTTCATATACTCAGCACGAGGAATTGACGTTTCTCCTTCTTTAATTTTTCCTTCTTTTTGCAGCTTCGCAAGGATATCAGGCCGCTCTTGTTTCCAGTCATTATCCACTTTATCAAAAGAGGCGTCCTGGATTTTTTCTTTTTCTAAATCCGATGGAATTTTTTCAGCGGCGGCTTCTGGCTTAACTTCCGTAGATTTTTCTGCTTCCACAGCTTCAACCGGAGTTTCCGCGGGTTTTTCCTGTACGTCTTCTATGGGAACTCCAGCGGGAGCTTCAACTGGCGCCTCGGCTACGACGGCTTCAACTGGAACTTCCACAGCCGCCTCAGCAGGCGCTTCAACCGATACTTGAGCGGCTTTTATATCCTCCAACCTAGCGTCTCGAGATAATTTGAATGACTCGAGACTCTCTCCGCTCTTTATAGAATCCCCAAAATCTTTTCCGCTTTCAGTAGTGCCGTCAGGTGCTGTGAGAATATCTGGAAACTTCGCATCCTTCATCTGATCCAACATGGCGACTCTGGCCTTAAAAACATCCTCGATCTCCTCGGCGGTTTTCGCTTTAACGGACTTATCCTCCAACGCCTCCATTTGTCGCACAAATTCTACTACCTGTTCATTGGTCAATTCTTGCGCCTCCACGGCCTCGGCCTGAGCTTCGTCCGATGGAATTTTTTCAGCGGCGGCTTCTGGCTTAACTTCCGTAGATTTTTCTGCTTCCACAGCTTCAACCGGAGTTTCCGCGGGTTTTTCCTGTACGTCTTCTATGGGAACTCCAGCGGGAGCTGCTTCGACCGTAGCTTCTGCTACGGTCTCAACTGCAGCAACTTCAGACGCAGCTTCGACATGCCCCACTTCAGTAATTCCAGCTTCTCCGCCTTCTAACGCAGATAGTTCTTGATCAAGTGTCGCTAAACGAACCTTCAAAGCTTCATAACTATCTTTTTCTTGTTGCGCCTCCTGCTTAATCGTTGCCATCTCGCTCTGTACTTCGGGATTACCCTCTGCCTGACTTTCCATCTCCGCTATCTGCTGTAACGCTTGTACATTTTCCTGGTATTCGTTTTCCCGAGCGGCTAATTCAAATGTTATCTTCTCTCGATCCGCGACCTTTGCCTCTTTTTCAGCCTTTGCTTTTTCCGTTTCAGCTTTTTGTTTTTCTGCATCTGCAAGCTTTGCCCTGACTCCGGCTAGGCGATCCATTGGTCCTGCCATACTATTTTCTTTAATAGAGTAATATTTGACTACAATACACCATTAAGGCACTATTTGAGAAGTAAATGTAATTATGGCCAAAAAGAAAGAGGAACTACTTGCTGAGATGAAAAAGATTCTTTCTGAAATCAAAGAATCACAACGACATCTTCGAGATATTACGAAACGCGCAAAAACCGTGTACGTTAAGCTGAATAATATCGAAGACACGAAGCACGTCGACGCTATACGAAAAAAATTAGGACTTTAAACAGATCCGAATCCAGAACAATTTTTTTTATTTCGAGGAAATGGATTCCCGTCTTCACGGGAATGACAGAGTAGTCGGATGATAACAGTATCCTAAATCTTCAAAATCTCTATCTTATTCGCGCTACCCGGTTTTCCGCTTGGCGAGCCGGTCACGACCACTACGCGATTCCCGTGTTTCAATTTTCTTTCTTTTCGTAGAAGTTCGATTCCGGCTTTAGCCATAAGTTCCGGGGTTTTCTTTTTTGATAAGAGATACGGCTCAATCCCCCACACAAGACGCAGAACTCGCTGAACATGCGGATCGAAAGTGCATGCGTAAAGCGGAACTTCCGGACGGAATGAGCTGATTTCTCTCGCCGTCGTTCCGCTTGCGGTTGCGATCACGACTGGCGCGCCGCCTAACGCTTCGACTACCACTCTTACTGTCGCGCCGATAACTTCCGGAACGTCGCGAGGCGCCGTAAAATTCACGTCTTTCAAATCGTCAAAATGAGATGCCTCGCACACTTCGATAGTTTCGGACATTATCTTAACCGCGCCGACGGGATTTACGCCTGTCGCACTTTCTCCCGAAAGCATCACCGCGTCCGCGTGGTCGATCACCGCGTTTGCGACGTCACTCACTTCCGCGCGTGTCGGGCGCGGATTTCTAATCATCGAATCAAGCATCTGCGTCGCAACGATCACAGGAACTGCGCGTTCGCGGCAAGCGGCGATCAACTGCTTTTGGATGACCGGGACGTTCGCGGCCGGCGTCTCAATTCCCAAATCACCGCGCGCGACCATAACTGCGTCAACCAACGGTAGAATCTCGCTGAATCGATCGACCGCCTCCTGTTTCTCAATCTTTACAACGATCCGAATCTTGCGGCCCGCCGGTCCCCTTTTCTCCAATATTGCACGCAAATCCTTCACGTCTTCAGGAGAACGAACGAAAGACAGTGCCATAAAATCAACACCGAGCTTAGTTCCAAAGATCGCGTCATCTCGATCTTTTTCCGACAAGGCAGGTAAACGAAGTTTCGTTCCAGGAAGATTAAATCCCTTGTGTGATGTCAGTAACCCTCCCTGTACGACCTCCGTAAAAATCCGACGGCCTTCCACTTTTTCTATCTTAACTTCCAGCAAACCGTCATCAAGCAAAATACTCTCTCCTTTTTTCACATCCTGATGAAGCGACTGAAGCGTTACTGGAATGTCACCAGGCAGCAAATCGGATCCTGTAGAAAAAACCGCACGTTTTCCTGAAACGAGTTTTATTCCTTCTTTTGGCAAATCTCCCACGCGAATTTTCGGTCCCTGCAAATCTTGAAGAATTCCGAAAGGTCGACCGAGGCGCTTCCCGACAAGTCCTAAAGTTTTTACGAGCCGCGCGTGATCCTCGTGAGTGCCATGTGAAAAATTCAAACGAGCCACGTCCATTCCAGCGCGTCCCATTCGGTAGAGAGTGGAGGGATCGTGCGACGCGGGCCCGATGGTACAAACAATCTTTGTTCGTTTCATATTTTTTTGTTTTATGGTTTGTCCGCGGTGGAAGTGGCGAATTCCCCTAAAGTTACTGAAACATCCCTTTCTTCTCCATGGCGCAAAATACGAACATTTATTACGTCGCCTGGAGAATGCCTTCCGATCAATGAACTCAAACTGTATTCTTCATTGATCTTCGTTCCATTCAAAGAAAGAATTACATCATTTTCAACAATCCCCGCTTTATCCGCCGGTGAACCAGGAATAACCGCGAGATCCGTTCTATCCGCGCCTCGCGAAATCAAAACACCGTAATCAACAGTAAGCTGATTTTTCTTTACGAGATCTTCATTTATTACTATATAGCGAATCCCCAAAAACGAACGCGTAACGCGACCAAACTTCTGCACCTGCTCCAAATCGCGTTTCGCCAAATTTGCCGGAAGAGCGAACCCGATCAACTGTCCGGAAAATGATGTCGCGGTATTCACTCCAACAACTCTTCCCTCAAGATCTATGAGAGGACCGCCTGAATTTCCTGGGTTTATAGCGGCATCGGTCTGTATAGCTTCTTCGATAGTTTCCGTATCCATATTGTTTTGCGCTTGAAGATGCCGATTCAATCCTGAAACTATTCCTTTCGTAACTGTATTACGAAATTCATCGAGCGCATTACCTATCGCTATAACCGTTTGTCCTGTTTTCAAAGCATCTGAATCACCGAATGTCACGTATGGAAATCCGTCGCCCTCTATATCGAGAATCGCGAGATCCAATACGGGGTCGCGCGCAAGAACTTTAGCGATTTTTGTTTCACCATTGCGAAGAATCACGGAGTATTCCGCATTTACATCTTCAACAACGTGCTTGTTCGTCACGATCAGTCCGTCAGAAGAAACCAAAAATCCGGATCCGCCTCCAATTTTCTTCATCCCCTGTTGCGATGGAACGCCTTGAGGAAAAATCTGTTCGCCTGTAAACGGATCGATATATTGCGGTTGCGGAATTTTTGATAAATCTTTCGTGATTGCAATGGAGACGACTGATGGAAGAATTCGCTCTACTACCGCAACTGTCTGCGCATTTTCAGCAAGCGCTTGTTCTGAAAGAGGAACCGGAGCCGGAGGGGTTAAAACTCCGCTTCGATCTCCGCCGACTTCCCGAAAAAACCTGAACTGCGGTGTGAACGCCGTTCCCACGACGCCGCCGACAAAACCGGCAAGCAACGACCCGAGAAGCACGAGAACCGAAAAAGAAATATGAGAACGTTTCATGGCGTTATAATACTCCACGCGGTTTTCCGTGACCATAGCTATCTCTAAAAGTTATCGCACTATAATATTTGGCTTATTGAAGCGAGGACTGTTTGAGCGAAGCGAGTTCCGCAGCGAGATAAGCCAAATATTATAGTGCGATAACAAACACTCACTTCAACTCATCCAATTCCTTCTTAAAAGATTTAACATCCTCGAACGAGCGATAGACAGACGCGAAACGAATGTATGCGACTTGGTCAAAGTTCTTTAATTGATTCATTACAATCTCCCCTATTGCTTGGCTCGTGATTTCATTTGAAGCGATACGCTGTATATCGCGCTCAATGGCGTGTACGAGTCCTCGAAATTCGGATTGCGTGTGCGACCGTTTTTCAAGAGCACGCTTTAATCCGCTTTCAATCTTATCGCGAAGATACGCCTCGCGTCCGCCATCACGCTTTACCACCATCAAATCCAAAAGCTCCATCACTTCGTTGGTTGAAAAACGATGCTCGCAAGATTCGCACTCACGTCTTCGACGAACCGAAGCCCCGTCCGTCGCAAGACGCGTATCAAGAACTTTGGTGTCTTCATGATTACAAACGGGACAGTGCATGAAAAAAGTCTATCAAGTCCATAAAGTCTGTAAAGTCCATAAAGACTAAAATATCAAATCTTATTTCCACGACCTTATGGACTTTATAGACTTTCGACTTTATGGACTATTACTCACATCATCTTTTTTCTTATGAAAGCAGGGATTTCCAAATCGTTTTCTCCTTCTTCTTTTTCTGATACGCGCGGTTGCTGAGGAGCCGCCGGTCGCGACTGTTGTACCGGCGCATACGACGGCGTCTGTACGTGAGGCTGGCGCGGAGCGGGATTTGATTCAACTGGTTGCTGTGTGGCCGGTTCGATGACAGGTGCTTGAGTCACGGGTTGCTGTCTTGGTTCCGGAGAAGCGTGGCGCGGAATCGGAGCTTGGCGAGCGGAAAACGGTAGACGTTCCAGTGCCTCCGGCTGGCGAGGTGGCGCATAACTTCCTGATGACAAAACGGATTTGATTTTCGGTCGATCAGAACGCGTTTCAAAACCGGTTGCGATAACCGTAACCTTCACTTCGTCCTTCATGGTCTCATCGATAATTGCTCCCAAAATAATTTTCGCTTGAGGATCCGCGGACTGCGTGATGACTTTCGCGGCTTCCGAAACTTCGTACATGCCGAGATTCGAACCGCCGGTTATCGTGAACAAAACCCCTTTCGCTCCGTCAATGGAAACTTCCAGCAATGGAGATGCGATCGCACTCTTTGCCGCTTCCGCCGCGCGATTATCGCCACTGCCTCGACCAATTCCCATAAGAGAGGATCCGCGATTGGACATGATGGAACGTACGTCTGCGAAATCTACGTTGATGAGACCCGGAACCGTAATCAATTCTGAAATACCTTGGACACCCTGGCGGAGCACGTCGTCAACGATTTCGAAGGCATCCAAAAGGGATGTTTTGCGATCTACGATTTGCAAAATGCGATCGTTCGGAATCGTTATCATCGTATCAACGCATTCCTCCATTTGATCATACGCATCGTCAGCGATGGTTTTGCGTTGCGCTCCTTCGAAAACGAAGGGACGCGTTACCACGGCAACCGTTAAAGCGCCGATCTCTTTCGCCATCGCCGCGATCTTCGGTCCAGCACCTGAACCAGTTCCTCCACCGAGTCCGCAAGTTATAAAAACCATGTCAGCTCCCTTGAGAGCTTCTCGAATTTCATTTTGGCTCTCTTCTGCGGCGCGAGCTCCGACTTCAGGATCCATTCCGGCGCCAAGCCCGCGAGTTACGGTTTTACCGATATGAATTTTCACGCTCGCCTGACAATGATGAAGCGCCTGCACGTCCGTGTTCATGGCAATAAATTCCACACCTCGAATTTTCGAGGTTATCATCCGGTTCACAGCCGAACCTCCGGATCCTCCAATTCCGACAACCTTAATCTTTACAAACGTTTCGACCGGCGGGTTTATCTCTGCCATATGCTTTGAATAAAATTTGTAATCATTCAGGACTCTTATGAGCCCAAAAAGTGTTCTCTCACCAAAGAACGATACAAACGCAACCAAAGATCGTCAAGCCGTCAAATAGAATCTAGTATCTAGAATCTAGGTCTAAAACAAAAAAGTCCATTTCCATGCATTTTCCAAGATTCTAGATTCCAATCCCTAGATTCTTCTTCAAGGCATGAAACTTTTTCCTATTTTTTTTATCGGACCGATGATAGATTGTAATATTCCTTTTTTATGCGATCCGCTATTCCAATTTGGACGAAATGTTTCTTGATTTCTTATTGACTCAAATCCCCACTGTACGAGTCCAACCGCCGTGCTATACGCAGGATCATGTGCCAACTCAGGAAGCGAGCTTTGAACTTGCGCTTGCCCTACGAACGCTGGCAACTGAAGAATGCGTTTGGCGACATGAATCAGTCCCGACAATTTTGCGCCGCCTCCGGTAAAGACAATCCCTGCCGGAAGCATTCCAGAACGATCAATTTTTTTCAGTTCATCTTCAACTTTTTCCAAAAGCTCTTCTACTCTCGCTTCTATTATCTCGCTGATGTATTGAATTGAAACTATCTCGGATTGATCGGCTCCGTATTCTTGAACGTCGATTTCGTCTCGTCGCCCGACATCTTCCGGAACCGCGCTACCACGTTCACGTTTAATAACTTCCGCCACGTCTAACGCAACGCGCAAACCGATCGCAACATCTGAAGTGATGTGATCTGAACCGATTCCTATGGTGGTCGCGTGCAATAACTCCCCGTCTTCATATACCGTTAGACCGCTGGTTGAAGCTCCTATGCAAAGCACGCACACCCCAAGCTCCTTCTGGCGCGACGTCAAAACCGCCTCCGCTGCCGCTAATGGCGCATAAACCAACTCATCAATATCCAATCGCGTACGAAAAACGGCGCGCGTAATATTTTTTACGTGACTGGTCAATCCCTGAACCACCAACACATCCGCCTCGAGCCGAATCCCCTGCATGCCGATGGGATCCTTGATGTCTTTTTGACCATCAACCGTGAACCGTTGCGGAAGAAGATGTAGGATCTCCATGTTTGCCGGATTAGCACCTGCGCGAGCGGATTCTATGGCGCGATCAACGTCTTCCTTGCGTATCTCGCCGTCCGGACGCGAAACGCCAATTACGCCCTTTGCCTTGCTTGCGGTGATATGAGATCCTCCGATTCCGACTAATGCGCTTTGAATAGGAACGCCAACAAGCCGCTCCGTCTGCTCCAATGAACTCGAAATCGCACTAACAGCATCTTCGAGAGATGTAATGCACCCCTTTGAAAAACCATTTGACGGTGATTCCGTAAGACCAATGATATTAACGGATGTCCTGCGATTGTCTGAAAGCGAAACCTGACCCACGGCAATTCGTATGCGTGAGCTCCCCAGGTCAATACCAACTAAAATTTCGTCTTTCATAAAAGCTAAAACAAATCTTTCAAGTACGGTCCTAGAATTGCTACACCTATCAAAGCTGAACAGATCGACGCAAGAAGGACGGCCCCTGCCATGAGATCTTTTACGTCTCTGGCGTATTCGTGGAGCCGCGGCTTGAACAGATCAACCAGGCGCTCGACCGAGCTGTTCAACAATTCTAGCACAAGAACCCCGCCTACGCATAAAAAAAGCAAAAACTGTTCAACTCTAGTTACTGGAAAAATAAAAGAAACTGCGACGACAACTAAACCTACAAATAATTGCACTCTAAAACTTCGCTCTGTACGAAACGCTAAAAATATTCCTTTAGAAGCATTTGAAAAACTTTTCACTGTCTGATGAAATGGTGTGGGCATACCTACAAAACATCTACTACTACGCGCTCTTGCAACGAAAACATTCGTTTCTCCTGCTGCTTCGTGCGATGATCGAACCCGAACAGATGAAGCATCCCGTGAGCGACGAGACGAACCACTTCTTCTTTAAACGAAACTCCGCGTTCCGCAGACTGACGTTTTGTTGTTGTCGCTGAAATCAGAATGTCTCCCCACTCCTTTTTGCGATCCTTTCTCGGCCGCGCATCGGGGACTCTCGCGTCAGACGAAAACGACAAAACATCGGTTGGCGCATCCTTTCCGAGGTATTTTTTATTCAGTTCACGAATCTCCTTATCGCTTAAAAAACAAACTGCAACATATCCCGTCGGACGGCGACGCGCCACGCTAAAAACACATTCCACCGTCCGTTGAATCAACGGACGGCTGATGGAGCTCGGCAATTTTCCATAATTGACCACGTCGATCATGGCGTTGGAGTCGGTTGTTCGGCGCTGGATGTTGTGGCGGCTTCCGTTTCGACAGGAACGGGTTGCGCGATCACGCCGCTAGTGGTTGCGGACGGCTCAAATGGCAGTGGAGCTCCGGTTTCGGGTACGCTCATCTTCGGTAAACCACTAAGCACAAGCGAATTCAGTATCATCGAGTAAGTCGTCCGATAATTGATGAATGTTTGTCCGTCGAGATCATAAGTCATAACAAACACACGATCGCCCCAAGGAATAAACGTGCTAAGAAGATCCGCGCCGATCACGCCTTCGTATCCTCCCTTCGAGCGATATTTCAAAACTTGCGTGGCTACTACGCTCGGATGAGTATCCAGATACCATTGCAGTATCGGTTTCTTTTCCGAATTATTCTCGATCGTGATCTTAAACAATTCCCCGTGTTTAGTGTCTATGGTTGCGCGCGAACCATCCGTACTATCCATCGCAATGCTCCAAGACGCTGGAATGCTCATAACCCAACCGATCGACGCGGTAACTATTTTTACGAGAGACGAATCGAGAAGACGGACGGGGGCTTGTCCGGCGGGATTGTAGAGATGGAAAACTTCGTTGCCGTCCAAAAAACCGTCGCCGTCCGTATCCGGAGTCCGCGCGTCAGTGACGTACAACACCTCCTCAAGATCCGTTATGCCATCGGAATCCGAATCCAAACCGGCTGGAGGAAGGGTCGGGGCAGGAGGCAATTCCGGAGGAAGATTCGGAACGGTCGCGAACGTAGCATCGCTCGGCGAGGATTCTCCGGCGATGTTCAACGCGATCACGCGGTATGAGTACGATTTTCCCGGCTCAACCGAGGCATCGAGAAACGACGTGCTGTTCGGCGGAAGATTCGTGACCGGAGTAAAACTCCCTGTCCCTTGATCGCGCTCGATACGAAATCCAGACTCGTTGTCCGACTTGTCCGTCCAGTTCAAAATCACGCTTTGCGGGTTTGTGGATGTCGCCGCGGCATCAGTAGGAGCTGCCGGCGATTGCGGAGTCGGCGGCGGCGGCGTTTCGACGACTACTGGCGCGGGCTTTGGAAAAATCAAATCGCGATTGAAATAAACGAAACCTCCTGAAACCGCCAAAAGCAAAACAACGCCAACGATTACGGGCGCCATGATGCTTCGTTTTTTTGTTTCAGGCGACGGAGCTACGGGCGCCTCCACTTTTTTTTCTTCTATCCGCGTCTTCAAAGCGGCGCCGTAAAATTTGTCCGGTATTGTGTGGATCTCCGGTTCTTGTACGGATCCGGAAGTTGATCCTTGCGTTTGTATTTCTTCAGTCATAGGGCCTGTCATTCTTTCAACGTGTCAACAAACATTCCGTAAAGAGCGCGGAAATCCACTGATGCGGCGTCGTTTACGCCGTATCGGACTATGAACGCTTCGGCTCCCGCAATTACGACGGTAACTAGACCGTCAGAGGATCGCCACGCGTTATATCCCGCGCTCGTAGTAAACGGAGTGAGTTCGCTTACGGGTAATGCCGATTCGGACAACACCCAGTTCTCGAAGGTCAAATCGTCCGGTTTATCGGCAAGAGACAAAATTGAAATCAAGAAAAGCGCCGGTGTGTACGTGTTGATCGTTATACCGACTTCCGTTTCAGCAGACGTCCAAGTTTCCGGAATGAGCGCGGAATTAACGCTGCCGATTTTTACAGTCTGAAAACGATCCGACGACGCGAGCTTGGTTTTAGCTATCGCCGGATCATAAAGACTCTTCGCCTCGCTGCCATCAGCGAAACCGTCGCCGTCGCTATCCGTGACGGATTTGTCTGTTCCGAATATCGTCTCTTCCGCGTCCGTCAAACCGTCGCCGTCGCTATCCACGCCATTCGGAGGGACAACCGCTACTTCGGATGACTCGTTTGGCGCAGGAGTAGTTATTGAAACCGGCGGTGGAATTTCCGGTTGCGGCTCTGGAAGCGCTGGCGGTACTTCGACTATGGGCTCGGATTCTGCCGGAACTACTGCCTGTGCGGATGATGGAGCGACCGTCTTTTCAGTAGCTACTGACGACGAACGAACGAAAAAATACCAAATCGCTCCTCCGATAAGCCCAACGACCGCCAAGATCAAAACCAAAAGAATAATAATTTTTATTGGAGATCTACGCGACTCCTCCACGACCGGTCGCACCGTGGTTGTAGCAGGTGCTGATTTATCCAACTCCGCAAAAATATCCTCCGGCTCTTTTTTCCCGGTACCTGGTACCTTATCCACATTTGGGGAGACCTCCCCTAACCCCTCCTTCGTAAGGAGGGGGACGGGGGGAGTTAGAGGGGGTTTTGGCTGCGTCGGCTCTACAGGAAGATTGGATGGAGGCGTGTCGAACATATGTGTGTGTTATTCAATTAAACCTTCGTTGAGCTCTTCGGTGGTTGGAACCGGATCCCCCGCCTGCCAAGGTCGCTCAACTTGATATGAATCCAACGGCTTGGTATCGGACGTTGCCGCGGACTGTGAAGAAGATCCGCCAACAACGCGAGGCGCAATCTCTGTTTGGCGCTTCCTTAGCAATAATACACCGACAACCACTAAAGCGACCACGATGATAGCTAGAATAATTGAGTAGATTCGTGTACGAAGTTCCATATTTGTTAATAGTTAGCTTGAGACCATGCCTTCCATTGTTTGCCTTTTTGTTTGTAAGCCACGCATTTATAACCATAATCTTTCATTGCATTACAATCTGCATCAGTACTACACGTCTTATACAATGTCGCTTCGTTGCCCGAACCAGGAATTGCGCAATACTTCCCTGTCCTCCAAAAACCATCGAATCCATGTTCGTATACAGCCACACCTTCTGTATTTTCCGATAAAAAACGCCCCCACTTCAAGGCATTTCGCACGATCACTGATCCGTCTCCGGAATACAGATCAGCGATGTGCCAAAATTTACAATCTCCGCCGCAGTTTCCTCCCTTCAAGTCTTTCGCATTCACCTCGAGGATTTGTTTATCCGTCGAAATCACGGCCGTATAACCTTTATCGATCAAATGCGATTTGAGAACGTTTGTTTTGTCATTATTTATTGGCGCTACGGACTTCCCGACTTGGTAATCCCAGAACATTCGCAACGGCTCTTGAGCGTATCCGAACGCCGAGTAACGGAAGTACGTTGTAAGTGGGCCTTCCTTATAAAAATCGCAGTTGTCCCACCATTCCTTGCCGCATGATTGAATACATTTTATTGCAGGCGCTCCACAAAATTCATTGTCATATTTACCATTCTTCATACAATCTTTCCCAGGATTACTCGGACTCTTATCAGAACAGTTCGGTATAGAATTATTATTCACACATGAATCATTCTTTTCAGTACATTCTGCGTCTGAAATGCATTGCTTGTTTGTTTTATAACAATATCCATAATCTTGACAAAACTGCTCAGTGCATTCTCCATCATTTAAACATTCTTTTCCGCTGTTTTTTCCGCTTTCACAAGTATTTCCGAATCCGCACTCTATCTGTGATTTTCCTGAAGCAAGGCACTTTGCGTTTCCTTCAACCGGACAGCTGTTCCAAGTGGCGCCATAAGATCCAGAATAACCTCCAACTTTTTCACCCGCATTATGCAAACAGAGCAGATACGCGTACGGTAATTGTGAAACGTCGAGATTCCCGCGCGTTGCGCTGCTCCATGTGATATCGCGCGCGCACTGTTGGGTGCTTGCCGGGCGATTCGCGTAATTACAAGATTTTATATTCTCCACCTTGGATGTAGCTGTGTATGCGTATGCTTCCGGAATTACCAAGTGATTGTTAAATCCTCCGCTGATTCCGTTCGTCATCGTGGTCCATGGCTTTTCCCAGAGAACCGTGAAATACGCCTCGCCTTTGCCTGGACGTGGGAATAAATAAATCTTCCCGTCTTTTTTCTGACTCACGACATCTAGATAATTATCAACTCCGAATGTAGGCGTTGTTAGCGGCCAATATCCACCTCGAATCCCTTCGTCAATCGTATACGCATACTGCCATCCTGGAGCTTTTGGATATCCGCAACTCGGTCGGTTCGGTTGGTTTCCGGTGCACGGATTGTCGTCGTATTTGTCGACTATCAACTTATATTGCGCACATTCCGAACGATTATTTAGTCCGTCGATCTGGAAATTGCCATTGTCATCGCTTGATGTTTGTTTCACCAAAACACCCTTATAGAACAACGAAACTTTTGCGAGTGGAACAACTTGGTTGTATACCGCATCAAGAAGCTGACCCTTAATAACGCCTGTACCGACATCATCGCTGCACTTTCCGCATCCGCCGAATGAACAGGATGAATTACACGAAACTATAGCCGGAGTATCGATGCCTTTTATTCCTACGCCGAGCGCCGGACCTTTTTCTCTGACGCATGTCCAAAAATCATTTGAGGAAGGAGGCGGTTTAGGATATGTAAAATATCCCTTACCACACGTTGTTCCCATGCACTGTTTCAGCATTATGTTTTCGTACTTCTTCAATTTCACATCGCCGCATGTAACTGTCTGATTCAATTCCGTATCTAACGGATAAATTGCCGGATTGATTGTATTCAATGAAAAATCGTATCCGAGAGATTTGCATGTGATGTTATTTTCCGTTGTGGTGATACACGGAGTTTTTACGCACTGCGCGTTCAAAATGGAACATGCTTCCGGCGAAAGTCCGGTCGCTATTCCGCATAATTGTACGGTCAGATCTTTCTTCTGCTTATCTTCGGATAATTCAACGTTTCCATCGCATTGCTCCGGCCCGTTCTTTTTCGCGTCTCCGCAATATCCCCCCGCGGTCGTGAGGAACTTGCACTGCGTACTGCAAGATGCGCAAGTTGAATTGTAATCCGCGGAGCATGTAACTTTTCCGTTCTGCGTCCCCGCGTCGCAATCCTCAACTCCCATGAGCGGTTTTCCGTCGCCGCACACGTTCTTTTTGCAGGATGAAGTACACGCCTTGGTATCTCCGTTTCCTGATCCGTCATCGCACTCCTCAGACGGTTTGTCGATAATTCCATCGCCGCAGAAATTAAGAACCTCGCAGCCCGACCAGCTGGTATACGAACACTGGCTGGACCCGGACGTGTTGCACGTGCGAATGTGAGCCGTAGGATATTCCTGACATATGCCCGGTATTGTTGGCAGCGAACATTGGACATCGGATGAACATTTGCTCACGAAGTCCTGAACCGAACGGCAGGCCGTTTTTCCTCCGGATTCTTTCTCGCAGTCCACATTTTCCTTACACGTTTTAAATATCGTGGGATCGTGTTTTTCCGTTTCAAACGTCGGCGTCACGCACTGCTTTAGCGTTCCCGCGCATCGCTTGATCTTCGTGTTTTCACACGACGCGAGAGGATCCTTTTCTTCCGCCTTCGCGCATTTTCCATTCACTCCGCAATCCGCGTCGACCGCGCATGGTTCGTCCTGCGCGCTCCCCGCCTTACAAATCCCTTTGGTCGTCGTTTGCGTCTGTCCGTCGCATTTTTCCGGCGCGGTCACGACAGTATCGCCGCAGTACGGAGCGATGCCCTTACAATCGAGACTGCAGCTGTTAGTGATTGTGCACGCCGCATTCGTGTCGCAATAATCTCCATTTCCGGTTCCTTGCAGGTTCGCCGGACCATTGTCACAGATTTCTCCGGGGGAAATTTGGCTGTCGCCGCAATATGCCGCGTATCCGTTGCATTTGATGTTGCAGTGCCCGTACGATCCGTTAAGGATTCCGTCGTCGCAAAGTTCACCGGAGGAAACGCACTTTCCGTCAGCGATGTTGCCGCCGTCACCCTTACACTCCGAATCAACGAGACATCCGAGCGCGTTGCGAACTCCGCCGCTACACACCTTGTCGATCCTTCCGTTTCCGCACGCGACCGAAGCGTTGCACTGGCTTAAATTAACGTCGTCAAGAAACTCTTTGCATTCATTGCAAATCTGAAGTTTCAGTCCGTCCGGATTTATTGGATTTTTGTTATTTGGATCCTTGGTATCGCAGTCCGTCAACTTCGTCTGTCCGATTTCGCAAACTTCATTTGCCGTGCATGATCCGGGTGGACTGCCAGGACAATCCTTGTCTGTAACACAAGGATTCTTGTCATTGGACCCACCGCTACACGCTTGTCCGATTTTCCCGTCTCCGCAAGTTCCGCTCTGTCCGATGGGTTGGTTCGTACAAACGTCTCTGTAGATAAAACGACCGCCTACAAACCTGCAAGAGCCGGCGGTCACGGGATACTTGTTTTCAGGGCAGGAAACTATGTTTTTCGGATCAGGACACGGTCGGCAATCCTTATCTTCCTCGCACAAGAATCCGAGAGTTTCGGAATTGGCGCACCGCTTGATCTCCGTCATGAGGGTTGGCGACCACCAAGCGGCGTTCTTCGTTGTCGGCGGCGGCACTTCAAATTCGCTAGAGAGTTCGTATCTCTGTCCGCCATTCAGAGAGTGGTACTGATAGACGCGCGACGGAGAAATCCCGATTCGCGGACAAACGAATTTTCTCTCATCCACGTTCCAGCAAGTCAGCGGTTCCGTTGAAGTCGTAGTTATGAAATCATTTCCTTTAACCGTCACGCCGGTGCAAGATTCGTCCGAAGAACAATCCTGATTGCCTCCGCACGGTGTTCCGAATTTGGAGCATTTTCCGCACGTAACGAATTCGTTCACCGGATCGGTTGGCTGCTTGCCTCCGACGGACTTGGAGAACTCCGCATCCCAAGACGGCCAACGAGAGTTCGTGTAGCTGAAAAGGAATGTTCCTGCTAACAGTTTCGGATATGTCTCGTCTTTTGATTTAGCGGCTTCTATGACGCGCGACATCGACTGAAAATCCGCCACGCGCTCCGTGTCGCGAGATAATTTCAGCTTGTAGCTTCCGCAGTGGAAATCCGTCCCGAGCTTCAAGCAATCAAAGTCGCTCGAGCAGGTTACTGTATTTCCTTTGTCGTCAAAATGCGGCTCTGCCGGCTCGAAATTCGGATTGTTCCCCTTCTCGCACGCGTTGCCCACGCCGTCTTTCAAATTGATGTTGAATGCGAGAGTCTGCACCATTTGATCGTAAATTCCAACGGTGACTGGCGACGCATCTGGATTGCGCGAGATGAGATAGATGTTCGAGTAAATCGACGTACCCTGTCCGTCCGTGTTTGCCGCGGCTACGTACGTGGTGTTCCCATCCTGCAAAGCGCGATATCCGTCAATCATTTTGGACTTCGGTTTGCCGCCGAAACCGCGCCACTTGTACCAGTCCTCCGGAGAATAATGAAGAGGATTCGATGCCACGCGTATACCGATTCCATCCTTTTTCAACGCCTTATTTTCATCTCCGTAAGTGAAAAGGTATTGCCGTAAAATTCCTTCTTTTTGATCCGTGGCTGTAAAAGGAACCGGATTGATCGTGAGTTTCGGCAAATCGTCTTCAATACCGGCCTCGCCTGCGTCACGACAATACATTGTTGAGAAGTTGTAGAAATACGGGCTCGTCTCAAAAATCGTTCCCTTCAAACTTGAATCCTGACCGTTCCCTGTTGGCTTTTTGTCGCGGAACGGAGCTATCGGTCCCGGTCCTTCCAAGTTCGGCCACGGATTTTCACAAAGGGAGACTGTCACTGGCGCGCTTCCATGTATTGAGGATTCCGTGGTCGGCGGATTGCTTACAGTATCGGACGTTATCTTGAGCCATGCCATAACAAACGCGTTGCCGTTTTTATTCTCCGGCTGGATCGAAGCAGTAGTCTGCTTCGGCTGCGGATTCAAAACGGTCACGATGGTTTTTTCGCTCGTACTCCACGGAAGCCAGTCCCACGCGTATTCTTTGACCGACACTATCGGAACTGCGGTGTTATTGTTTAACGCGATAGCTTGAGCCTGAAACGGATGAATGTCGCTTTGCCTTACGAACAAGAGCGGGTGCGCCTTTTCCGTTTTCGTGTCCACGCTCGTATCCGTCACCTGTATAAAATTAACAATACAAATTTTCTTTCCGGTAGTAAACGAGAAAGTGAGCGGCCCGCTTTCCGCTGACGCATCGTATTCAGCGACAACGCCTTTCGCTGTCTTTATACCATGCTTCTTCGATAGATCGGCGTTATCGGAAAACGGATCCGTCGTTGTGGAATTGTCGCCGAAAAACTTCACGCGGTATTTCGTATCCGGCTCAAGCGCGGAATCGAGTTTGAATTTATAGGATGCCGTGCCGATGGCAGAGGCGGGAACCCAAGACCCTGTAACCGATCCTTTGCACCAAACCGCGGCAATAGCAGGATCGCCCGTCCACCAAGCAACGATGCGATGCCAAACGCGCTCAAACCATCCTACGATTCCGTCATGCAAAGGACGAAAATTATCCGTGACGATCGTGGTTCCGTCCGGACACTTTCCGGTTCCGCTAACATCTTCCTTCGCGATCTGTACGTTCGCCGAAACGCTGTCTCCAATCATCGGAGCATTAAACGTCGTGCTGATTTCCACATTCCTGCAAACTCCGGTTCCGCTCGGATATGAAGTCGCGATTCCAGGCCGGAGCGAACAGCATCCCTTGTCGGTCAATCCCATCGCTTTGCCCTGTGCGTTCGGCTTGCACGTCTTCTCGTCAGTAAACGCGCACTGCAAACCGTATGTGGCCTCGCCTGTTTTTCCTTCCACTAACGATGAAATTTTCGATGACATTATCCCGTTCTCATCAGGATCCGCATCGCCTACGATGTACGCGAGTTGAACATTATCAACGAGCCCGTTCCCTTTCGCCGTTCCAACCGGAGGCACGGGCGCGGAGTTTTTCGGCGTGTTCTGTAAAGATTTGTCGCTGGAAGGAAGTCCGGCGTCGCACTGTTCGCCGATTCCAACGATACCGTCGCTGCAAAAACTCGGAGTTAGATATTTTACGGACGATCCTTCCAAGAAACAGGACGCATTACATCCGTCGCCTCCCATTTTATTTCCATCTTCGCAATCTTCGCCCGCATCAATAACTCCGTTTCCGCAAGTATTGGAGTTACCGATATGCAAACAGGTCTTTCCGTTACATCCTGCGGGGAAAGTCGGATCGGATACGCTTTGCTTCTCACAGGTTTCACCCGGTTCGAGAAGCGCATTTCCACATACTGAAGCTACGCTCGGAGATGAGCCGGTATGTAAACATTGGTTGGAACATCCGTCATTGCTGGTTAGATTTCCATCGTCGCAATCTTCACCGTCCGCAAGATCGCCATTTCCGCAGGTACTCTTGGCTGAAAGCGATCCTGTGTGACGGCAGAACGACGAGCAACCGCGATATTGCCGAGGCTCGCACGTACCACCGTTCTTTTCACAAGCCGCCTTATCCGACGGCTTTGTACAGAACGATCCGTCGGGCGTATTGGATTCGGCAGGAGCACCCTGGCATTGGGAGCCGAAATCGCAAGCTTCCCCAAAATCCAACTTTTTGCCGTCCTCGTCCCCATTTCCGCATGTTCCTGACGGAATCTGCGATACCGGCTTCCATAAACATGTATTCGGATCACACTGACCAACATTACTCGGAACTCCCGGATCGCACTGCTCGCCGGATGTGGCGCCTGACGGGAGTACGGAACACGCGTCGCCGTAAGGAGTTACACCGACATTATTCGAGATCTTACAGTACACTGCGTCCGTTGTTTCTATTATCCCATTTCCGCACACCGCGACTTTTCCGTACTGCGCCTGGCTTCCCATTGCGAGACAAATGGCGCTGCATTGTGGCGGCAGTTGAGCCCCCGTATCAATCGATCCGAGTCCCACGAAATCCGCGACCTTCTTATCCGAAGTCGCCCAAGAAGCATCCTGCGTCTGAATAAGCGCTTGTCCAACCGCGCTGCACTCGTCGGCTTTTCCGAAAGGAGTGGCGACAAACAGCTGGCGCGCGTCGATCGCTGTCTCGTATTTTTCAATTGGCGCGACGTCAACCGACTCCGCTTTACAGTACGAATCCGGTCCCAGTTTTGTTCGGAACGTCCAAACGAATCCTTCCGGATCGTTCAGTCCTGTCATGAGCACGCCGTTCATTCCCTTGATGCCGCTGTCCGTTCCCCCTTTCAATAACACGCGATAATATTTTCCGGGTTGTAAAAGTAAATCCTTCTGGCCCTTCTGTTGGCCTGGCTTTGCCGGTTCGATGCTCAAAAACCGCTTGGACGTTTCCATTGTTTTCGGAACAGTCACGACTGTAATGGAATTCGCAGGAATCTCAAGCGGCGCTCCAAGCTCCGTCAAAACGCAATTCTCGTTGGTGCATGGACGCACTTCCACGTTTCCGGCTATGGACTTTGGATCAAGCTCCTGCGAGAATCTCGCCCAAAGAAGAGCGTTGATGCAAGCGAGCTGACAACGTGGCGCGTAATCCTCGACTCTCGGCGGAATGAATTTTACATACAACTGCGCGATTCCCTTCACGTTATCGGGATTCGCGATTGCGTTCATGTTCACCGGGACGTTTCCGGTTTCCGTAATCGCGATGCCAGTCTGCTTACAGCTCACTTTCCCCTGTTCCACGTTAAACGGCGTATCGAATATCGCGCGTCCGTCGCCGTTCGCGTCGCCATGCAGCCATTCCCAATCGTATTTTTCGCATTGCAAAACCACGCAAGCGTCATCTTTCGAAATCGGAGACGCTAGATACGGAACCTTGCCGCCTGCTTCGTTCAATTCATAAGGATGCGGAGAAACGCTGACCGATCCGATTGCGCACGGAGCGTTGGAACTTCTCGTCGTGAATTTGAAACAATATCCGATTCCTTTGCCGCAAGTGTCGCTTTCATCCATGTTGTCTCCGCCAACCCCAGCGCCTTTCACTCCGGTTAAAATTTGAATTAGATATGTGGTGCCTATTTCCAAGTCCGCTTTAGGCAGAATACGAACCAAGTCCTGATCAGGCGCCGCGACTTGAAGCAGTGGCGATCCTCCGGATTGCTCAACGTCCGTCGTGGTAGAACACGCTTCGTTCGTACATTTCTTCAATAGGAAATTCGTTTTAGTTACAGTCGTCGGATCAAGATGCGCGGTAAAACGCGCGATAATAGCGGCATTAACGCAAACATTGTCCCCTCCGGTGCGAGAATTCCATGGCGACGGCGACGGAACCGGCGCCGGAATATTTTTCGGTGCGCACTCTTCAACCACGCGCGGCGCCACCGGAATGAGTCCCGTCGAAGACTGCCACGCGAACATGGCGGACTGCGTCACGACTCCGCAGGATTGTTCCTTTGGAACGCAGGTGCCGTTTCCGCAACACTGTTCGCTCGAGCTGCAAACGCCAGATTCTTCATTGCAATTTCTAACTTGAAAGTTCACGCCGTTGGAGAGAGTGCCTTGCGCGGAAAGCGTAACCGGTCCGGTCACGGCTCCGGCAGGAACCGTGGTCTTCACTTCACCGTTCGCCCATGCAGAAGAGATCGCGGCTTTATTATCATAAAATGAGACCGAACCAACGCTCGAACCGAAGCGCTCCCCTATTAGCGAGACGTCCGTTCCTATAGGTCCTACGCTCGGAACAACCGTGCAGATTCCCGGCTTTGCATTCGCGGATGTGATTGAAAAACTTACGGCATTTGATTCTGCATTATCGGAACGTATCAAGCGGACGGTGTATGCGCCCGGTTGAATCTGTTGCTTGTTAAGAAATTCCTGCGGAACTTTCACTGTCACGTTGGTCTGCTTCCAGTACCCGGCCGAACAAGCCGAAGGAAACGATGTGTCACCGAGCGCTTCATATCCGCTGGAAATCTGTTTGAAACGAACGGTACCGACGCTGGAGCCGAAATTTTTTCCGGTCAACGTAACGTACTCGCTTTTAGGACCTTCCGTAGGATCTACGCTTGCGATACTCGGAGGGCCTGCGACCGCTTTGTTCTGTACTAAAAAAGTAACGGGATTGCTGAATATTAAACCAACCTTCACTTTAATGGACTGTTTCCCATTTCCAACCACCGGAACGTTCGCCACGATCTCCGCATCCATCCAAGAAGAAAACGAGGTTATCGTAGATGGGCCGAAAACCACTTGAGCCGGCGACGTTCCAAATCCACCCCCGCTAATCTTGAACTGATCACCGACAAAACCGGAAGTCGGAGACAACCCGCAAATCCCCGGATATGACGAGTCGTCTACGACAAAGTCGGGAATTTGAGGACCGCGATTGTCGTTCGTCTGATCCGAAAGACTACTGGCGCCGTTGGTCAAACCGATTGGTCCGCTTGCCGCGCCATCAGGAACGGAAACGATAACTTGTGAAGAACTCCACACCGTAAATCCGTTTTGTATGCACGCTTGCGGAGGAGATGCGATCTTGTCGTCGCCGGCGCCTGGCCCGCCAAAAAAAGTCACGTTGCCGGAGTTGCCGAAATTTGCGCCGGTGATAGTCACGAAAGTTCCGGGCTTTCCGTTTAGAGGACTAACTGCAGTGATAGTCGGTTGTTCAACGCACACGTTATTCTGACAAACGCTGGAAGCGCACTGGCTGTTAGACGTACAGCTGCCGCCGGAACAAACTCCGCAATATCCGGCTGTGTTTGGAGTTCCGCCGCAATCGATATCGGTCTCATCGCCATCTTTCACGCCATTAAAACACGATAGCGGACGAACCACGACGCTAATCGGAGAGCTGTTTGTTTCATGCGTATCAATATCAAAAGCAATGGCGCGCAATTCACGAACGGATTGCAGAGGAATACCGGCCGTATCCCATTGGATTTCCGCATTATAAACAAGAGGAGAGCTTGAGGCGCTTGGTCCGGCTTGGTCGACAAAATTCCCGTTATCCGTAAACGAAACGTACGAAATTCCGCTGTCATCCGTAGAATTTGCGCGAAGAGTAACGAGACTGTCGGCAGGGACGGCTTGTCCATCCAGAGGATCGAAAATTGAAACCGTTGGAGGCGTCGTGTCGATCAAATTTCCGGTATGAAATTTCGCAGTGCACGCTGGTGCGAATCCTCCGCATACGATGGATTGTCCCGTGTTGGAACGCAGACCGGAACCGATTGTTATCGTAAAATTACCGTCTCCGTCAAAACAAAACAGCTTATCGTTCGGAGTAGGACACGGATCAGCCGGAGTGAACAAAACGACCGCGCCGTTTACCGCAAACGTTCCGCCGACAGTAGACCCTCCGTCTTTCGTCACGACGATAGCGGAAACCGATTTGTCATCCACGGTTCGAGTGAAAAGCAATTTGACTTGAACGTTTCGAATCGGAACCGCGCCTTGCGGAGAAATCGTCTTGACTTGAAAAGATTTCGACCCGCCCGCGCCTCCGAATCCGCCTGCCGCGCCGCTACCGCCTCCTCCGTCAACTCCTCCGCCGCCTTCTTGTGTCGCTTTCAAAAGACTATCAATCACAAACCGTGCGATCGCCCACGACGACAAAACTATAATTAGTCCGATGATGGCATTGCGAATTATTCTTTTTGCGCTATTAACTTTATCCGGATCCCCTCCTGCGGTCATGTATACGAACCCTCCGTACAAAATCAAAACGACTATGATGATACCGATCAAACCGAGCGCGACATTGATGATGTTGGTTGCGATTATTCGCGGATCAGTCGCCGAAAGCTTTGCGGTCTGACCAACGGCATTCAAACCCGTATCAACTTGAGCCGAAACCGGAGATGCAAAAAACAAAGCTCCAGCTCCGAGGAGCATTGCAAGAAGTGAGAAGATGAGGAGAGCTTTGCGCATGTGACTTTATAGACTTTATGGACTTGCGACTTTATGGACTTTGCAGTTTTTACGGCTTGAACGAGCAATCCTGTCCCTTCGGGGAGTTATTGCAACAATTCGGCGCGCCTTTGCACACGGCAGACGTTGCCGGATTGAAACAATTCTGAAACGCGTCTTGAATGTCGGAGAGCAGGAACGGATTGTAATAATTGAGCTCCTCCTTCGGTTTCAATCCTGATGGTTGATACGGCCTATGTTTTATTATGACAGCCGCGCGATCCGCCACTTCGTTCGGCTTGATTGGCGTGTTATTCGCGGTCATAAGTTCCATGCCAACGCTGTACCAAAACGTATCCGGATTTGTTTCTGCCGGCCCAAGCGGTTCGATGCGAGCCGCCTCACTGGTCAAAGTCGACGATTGCAAAAGCGTGTCGAAGATCGCGGATACCGGTTCGTCCAAAGGTCGGTTCGACTGCCCCTGGCCTGGAGAAGCATCCGGTACGGTTTCAAGTATTTTCGGCGGTGTAAGTTTTACAACATTCGACGTTCCGAACGTCCAGACGTAACCATCTTGAGGCGATCCTTCGGAAATTTTATTCGCGTTCCCATCCAACGAATTGCCTACGACATCAGTAATTCCGTCAAAACCCTGCGACGTAAATTGCGCCATTGGCGGCTGAGAAGAAAGAGTGGCGGCCTTGACCGCAACTTCAAGAGTCGCATCCGGCGGCAGGCAAAACACGTCCTTTCCGCACGAATTCACGCCGCACTTGTCAGTTGTGAGAAATTCTACGGTCTTATACTTGTTTGAAATTTTATACTCTCCATCAAGCGGAGTTCCCAACCCACCGTTCGGACGGATGGACATATTGGTGAACCCCGAACCGTTTTGAAACAAACCTGTTGCGCCGGTCGGATCGACCGCCTCATTAAAAGTAACTTGAATTACGATGTTTCGAGGATACTTCCCTCCCGCATATGGTATTGCCGCCAAAACCTGCGGCGGTGTCGTATCCGTAAACGTTGAAACTTCAAACATCCACTCATATCCTTGCCCGTATGCCCCGCCGAACGCAGGACCTCCGTTTTGAAGCAAAATACCGGAATTTCCTCCTCTTAACTTCACGCTGTATTTCACGTTATTCGTCGGCGATCCTAGCAAATCCACAGGACGGATAACGAAAATTTTGCGATCCTGCGTGAACGAAACGCGCGCAGCCGATGAAGCGAGCGCCGTCTTTGGATCGTCCGATCGATAAAGTTGGATATTCGCGCTATTCAATCCGGTGACGGTTCCGCTCGTGGATTCGGTCCATCCTTCAATAAAGGAGGCGGGCTGAATCGCTTCCTTAAATGTGATGATTACCGGCGTGTTTCGAGGAACGTCCGTGGCATTACGTTCCGGAAGGTGATATTCGATAATCCCCGCGCCTAGCGACCCGGAAGAGCCGACAAGACCGATGCCGCCGGCACCGCTACCAAAAACTCCGCCACCGCCAGTCGCGTCTACGAGAGCGTTCAAAATAAATGCGGTAATTGCCCAAGCCGATGCGATGATAACCAAACCGATGACCGCGTTTCGAATCGTCTTCTTCGCAGATTCAACTTTTTCAGGCGCGCCTCCGGCAGTCATCCATGTATAACCGGCATACAGCAACAACACTAAAAAAATGACTCCAAGAAACCCAAGAAAAATATTAATGATCCGTCCAATTATTTGGACGAGATCCCCACCGCCAGCGACTCCGGCGGCGGCAGTGGTCTTTTGTACCGCATTAACCGCACCTGTCAGCTGCGCGCCTACGACAGTCGGAAAAGTAAAAATCGCCGCCAGCGTTAGCGCTTCGGACAAGATATTTCGAAGGGATCTTTTTTTCGTGCGCGTCTCTTTCTGCATGGGAAGAAAAGCGGCCTAATTTAACCTTTGATTATTTTACTCTCCCAGCAGTCTTTGGACAATGGCCCGCACAGTGTTTCCATCCACACGTCCCCCAAGCTCCTTCATCACGCGTCCCATTACTTTGCCGATGTCTGCTGACGTGGCCTTATCTTCCTCGATAACACGCTTCGCGACAGCTTCGACTTCCTCATCCGACAGTGCCGCTGGAAGATACTTCGAAAGGACGCCGATCTCTAATCGTTGTCTGCTGGCAAGATCGTCACGTCCGGCTTTTGTAAAATCCGAAAGCGCGTCGCGATATTGCTTGACCATGCTCCGAATCACCGCTTCCGACTCTTCATCGGACAATGCGTGCTGCAATTCAATCTGTTTGTTCTTGAGAGAAGATCGCACAAGACGAAGCGCGGACAACGTGAGCTCGTCCTTCGCTTTCATCGCCTGTACCAAATCTTGCTCAATGCGTTCGTAAAGGAGCATAAGATAGGAACCGAACGTTAATATTTATATTCTAGTACTTACGCGTTTGAGTGAAGTTCTAGGCGGCGGCGAGGAGCGGAGTAAGCCGTACAATGGAGTACGGTGTCGAGCACCGCAGTCGCCAACGACGAAATTCGCCAAACGCGTAAGTACTATCTTCGTTTCGCGTGAGGACGTCGAACATCCGGTTTGATCTTTCCGATGCGAACTTCGTATTCGAACTTTGATTTCATTTCTTCGCGACGCAAAGCTCCGGCGCGCCGTTTGGTGAGCTTCAGTGGTTTTTCGTGAAAACGAATCTTTTTCGCCTGAATGACTTTTCCGCTGGATTGAATCCGTCTCTGGAACCGTCGAAACAGTGAATCGAAGGTTTCGCCTTTTTTCCGTTTAACTTCTGCCATAAGCCACACTCCTTTCTTTGGTGTCATCCCCCAGAAAGCTTTCGGGGGGATCCAGGATAATTAAGATATCCGCGATCGACGTTCGGATGTTACGAGACAACCGACACTTCTGTCAATGCTGTATCTCGGTTTTAACTTCCGCGCTTCCTAGTTTTTTCTTCAATTCATGCACCACTTTGCGAACGTCGACGATTTCCTGCGTACCTGATTCCATGTCGCGCACAATGGCGGTTCCATCCAATACCTCTTTTTGGCCGATGACTACGGCCCATTTGGCTCCGCGTTTGTTGGCCAACTCCATTTGAGCTTTGATCGAATCCTTTGAAAATGCCTCAGCCGCGCGTATTCCGGAGCGGCGCAACTCTTCAAACACCGCGAGTGCCTTCTTTCTGCCCTGCTCGCCGAGCTGTGCCACGAAAACGTCAATATGTGTAACCGGAACATTTATCTTGAGGTCACGCAAAATTGACGCTATTCGGTCGAGACCGAAAGCGAATCCAGCAGCCGGAGTCGGACGGCCGCCCAAAATCTCCGCAAGTCCGTCATATCGTCCGCCACCGCCAAGTGCGGATTGCGCAGTTTCCGTATCTTCGGTGTTTGCGTAAATTTCAAACACCGTTTTCGTATAATAATCAAGTCCGCGCACGAGATACGGATCCAGCTGATACGGAACCGCGACCTCATCCAGATATTCCAACACGCGCATGAAGTGCGCTTTCGATTCCTCGTCCAGCCAATCGACGATCTGCGGCGCCTCGGATTTCATCTCAACGACCGCAGGATCTTTGGAGTCAAGAAGGCGCAAAGGATTTTTCAACAATCTCTTTTTATCGTCCTCTGGAAGCCTTGCGCGCTTACTTCGAAAATATGAGACAAGCGCGTTCTTGTAATTTACGCGCGATTCTGGAGTGCCTATGGAATTAATCCGAATGGTCGCATCCACCCCCATGTCTTTCAACATTGCATACGCCATCAAAGCAAGCTGCGCATCCGTTACCGCGTCGTCATCGCCTATCACTTCACAGCCGAACTGGTAAAACTGGCGATATCGCCCGTGCTGCGGCCTGTCGTGACGAAACATCGGCCCCATGTACCAAAGCTTCACGGGCTGAGGAAGATTTAGCATTCCGTTCGAAATGTACGAACGCATGATCGAAGCCGTGCTCTCGGGACGGAGCGTAACCTTTTCGCCGCCGACTGTTTCAAACGAGTACATTTCTTTTTCCACGATATCCGTCTGCTTCCCTACGCCGCGAACGAAAAGCGCCGTCTCCTCCAAAATCGGAGTGTCTATTCTCTCAAATCCGTAAGAATTCGCCATGGAACTGCAAGTGGAGCGCATCAAGTCCCATGCCGGTTGTTCCGACGGAAGGATATCGCGCATACCTCGCGGCAACGCCAATGGTTGTGGCGCTTTTTTCACGGGTGTCACCTCTTTCTTCGAAACTGGTTTTTTTGACATCATATGTGGAATACAACTTATTGAATCGAATAAACCGGCTTTTCAAATACCTTCCAACGATCGAGCGGCCAACCGCGAAGCCATACGCGACCGACGATTGCGTCTTTTGTGACGGGACCGAAATATCTGGAATCAAGACTGGCGGTACGATTATCGCCCAGTACGAAATATTCGTTCGACTTTAGCGTTACGTCACGAGTTGTCGCTGTGACGAGCTGTTCGAGATACTCCTGCTCCGGCAAAGTAAAACCGTTCGGGTCGCTGTCGTTAAAAACCTTCACATTTCCGTTCGCGATCTCAACCGTTTCACCAGGAAGTCCAATAACGCGCTTGATAAAAAACTGACTCGGATCGTTCGGATAACGGAACACTACTATGTCTCCGCGTTCAGGCGTTCGAAAGCGATACGAAACTTCGTCGATTATCAAATACTCATGGTCAAAAAAATTCGGCTCCATGGAAGCCCCTTTCACGTAAAACGGCTGGATCAGAAAATATCTGACGGGAATGATAATCGCGAGCGAAATAGCGGCGACCTGTATCAATTCAAAAACAAAATGGATCGCCTGTTTTTTACGGCTTACCTCGATATTGGGATCCTGTTTCCAAAATTTCATAAATAATCAGTATCCAGCAGTTTATCCCATGTTATGGTTCTTGTCGATCGGTCGCTCGTTGTTGTCGCTCGTTGTCATCCTCGCGGATGCGGGGATCAATGATACAAAGTGAATTATTCCTTTTGATCTGGATTCCCGTTTTCACGGGAATGACACCTATTCAACCCCCATCCCCTCGCACTGTCCCCGCAATCTGCCTCCTAATCTTCTGCCTGAACATTGTCCGATTAACATACCCTGCCGCAAATACCGTCAAACTTGCCACGATTGACTCGGTTGACCCCAATATTGCCAGCACCCAGCCGTTGCCTGTAATGGATCGAAAAAACGTAAACACGATTGCCGCAGCTATCGGTGAGGCAATTGCTCCTACGAATAATCCGAGTCGCGCCGGGTTAGTAAAATCCTGTATCAGCGCATACTTCAAAAGTCCCTGTCCCTGTCCGAGTTGCAACTTCCCCTCTTGAAGAAGCTTGGAATACGATTGACGATACATCTTGATCGATTGCAACGCCGTTGTGAGAGACAGAGCGACGGCCGATAATCCGAAAACGGCTCCGGCTAACGCCGTCCTTCCGGATTCAAGCAACGGTTCGACTTGAAACGCGCCGTATGTCGCGACGATGAATACCGGAATCAAGATACGAGATCTTTTTGCGAGCTGACGCCACGTAAACCCTGAACCACGTAAAGCGAACAATTCCGCTGTTTCCGACAGGAGGTCGTCCGCCGTTGCCGCAAAAACTTTTCCGATTCCGGAAAGGAAATGCTCTAACGCGTGCGTAATCGGACCGATGACGAGAAGTGCTTTTATGATCGTCTGCGCCGTTTCCGTCCGCGTGTGAGCGTTGTCGAAAGTAACGCGATTCACGATCGTATCGATTGCGTGCGGATATAAATCTCGATTAACTTCATCCATTATCTCCTGCTCGCGTTCGGTCAAACATTGATTTTCAAGTGCAACGAGCACGATCTTCTTGAATTCAAAACGTTTTTCAAGAATAGATTTCGCGTCCTCATACAGATTAATCTCCCTTCCTTCGGCGAGCCGCAACTCTTCTTCGCTAAAAACCGGAATCTCCCCGTCGCGCAGTAAACGCGGAAGCCACGGGATAATCGTGTTATGCTGTGTTTCGCGTGAGATGTGATCGACAGCTTTCAAAATTCGTTCCGGCGTTTTATCCATTGTTCGCACGCCTATACCAAAACCCTTCTCGAGCAACTTACGAAACGTTTCATGACGCGTTTGATTAACGGCCAAGACAAATCTAATTTCGATCGGCAAAAGCTCCCCGAACTCCAATTCGCGCGGACTCGTAACGACCGTGACATGATATCGATCGATAGACGGAATGCGCTTGAACGGAAATATCCGAGACCAAAACGAGGTCAGTTGTGACATGTAAACCATTGTATCACGAAGGCAGCTCTGTCATTGCGAGGAGTAGCAACGACGCGGCAATCTAATCAACTGTCATTGC
>ERZ1292630.150-Hain-H41-02um-R3-150-length-77560-cov-20_pt1 | contig 53637 bp, 72 predicted proteins | sample MGYA00564408_ERZ1292630 | MGnify/ENA primary metagenome ERZ1292630 (study PRJEB36523, sample SAMEA6512641) | groundwater metagenome | collected 2019-01-08 | study: AquaDiva: Metagenomics assemblies of 32 groundwater samples
CTCGCCTCTTTCCGACAAAGGGTGTGTTGAATATCTCATTTTTAATCCTCCATAAGTTAAATTATTGTTTAAAACCGCTGATTTAAATATTTTTCCTAGAATATTATAAATCTAAATAAACAAGGCTTAGTAGAAAAAGTCGCCGCCTAGGCCAAGGGGGCGGCTGAGCTTAGCTGTTCGTAAGACAAAGTTAAGTTACTTTTTCTTAAGATGTGCTACGAAAAAAAGGCGAAGACGCCGGCCAAGGCGACTTTTTTTAGATTTTCTACAGAGCCAATAAACAAGAAATCTTTATAAATACGCTGCATTTCTACAGCAGAAATGGAAGCAATCATCATGCATTTTAGACAAGGAAAACATCATGTTAATTCTAAACAGATGATTCTAAAAGTAGCTGATACTGCTGAAGAAGCTCAAAAAAGCATCGGCAAAACGGCAACCTGGACTTCTCCTGCCGGAAATGAAATCAAAGGCCAAATTTCTGCTTTACACGGAAGAAAAGGAAACGTACGAGCTATTTTTGCTGACAAAGGTTTGCCTGGACAAGCGTTAGGGCAGAAAATTAAGTTAAATTAAGTAAAAACTGGTTCTCTATTTTTAGCGTAAATTTGCGTAACTTAAATCTAGTAGTTTTAGCTGTTTTTAAGTCAAATTTAAAGCTGATTTTCTTATCTTATTTGGTTGTCACTACAGAGTGATAAAATAAGCGAAAGATTTATAAATAACACCCCATTTATAGAGGAATATGACCTACACTCTTAATGATTACACTTCTCTTGAACAAAGAGTTGAACAGTATGAAATAGATGGCACCTTCTCAAACCAAGATTGGCAGAAAAAAGCAAAGGTGAGTGTGGTCGTCACTACTTACAATCAAGAAGAACAATTAAGAAAACAATTGCTGGCCCTCTCCCAACAGACTTACGATTTTAACAATCTGGAAGTAATCGTTGTAGACGATGGTGGAAAAAGGGGTTCGGGCAGTTGCATGGATATTGTAGCGAAAGCAGATCTGCCTTTTGACACCAAATATGTCTGGCAAGCAGATGCCGGTTTTAGGCTTGCTAAAGCGAGAAATGAAGCCATAAAAGGGCAACACATGAAACGATCATTATTTTGGATTCGGATATGATTCCTGCGCACACTTACGTAGAAGATGCAATGAAACATCATTATGCTGCTAAACAAAACGGCTCAAAAATTATGACTATACAAAATCGTGCCTTTGTTGAACCGGAAGATATGCCTGACAGCATCATAAAAAATAAACAACTTGGACGAGTTAAAAAATCTCGTTCACGACGATTTGGAACAGTTAATGATTGGAGAGAACAACGGTATGACCAAACAGACAGATTAAAAAGTATCCCTGATTCAATTAATGACCCAAGTTATTTAATTGGTTCAACGTTTTCTGGAGGAAATTGTAGCTTCTCTAAAGCAGATGCTGTTGAAGCAGGACTATTTGATGAAGAATTTAATGCTTATGGTGCTGAAGATACTGAGTTTGGCATACGTCTGTATGAACATTTTAACAACAAACTAAATGAACCTTTATTTTTTGTACCCGTTGACACAACTGCTTATCATCTTGAGCACGGCGGAAGCATGAACTCACGAATGCCAGAGGAAGCCCGAGAGTTGTTTTGGAATAAAGTTAATGAAGTCAGAGCAAGAGCAGTTGATCCTCGTCCAGAAGTTTCTGTATACATCCCTTGTTACAATCAAAAAAAATACATTGAAAAAGCCCTTGCTAGCATAAACAAACAAAAAGGTTTTGACTTAAGCCAACTTGAAGTTGTTATCGGAGAAGATGGAAGTAAGGATGGTACACGAGAAGTACTCAAAAGAATTCAACGCGATTATCAAGGCAGTCTAAAAATTAGAATCGTTGATGATGGCAAGAACCACGGTATGGCCGAGAACACCAATAGAACCATCCAAGCCTGTAGGGGCGAATATATCATTCAACTTGATGCTGATGATGAATTTTTACCGAACGCAATCCATTCGCTAACTACAGTTTTAAAGGCTAATCCTCATGCTAGTCTTGCTTTTGGCGACTGTATTGATCGAAATGTCTTAACTGGCGAAACCAAACCGCATTGGAGTTGCAACGAATTTACTGAAGAATGGTATGAAGAAAAAGACAGGCATAGAGATGAAATTGTTGACTTACTTAGAAAAGGAATGAGACTACACCACCCCCGAATGTTTAGAAGAGAACATTTCTTCAAGACTGAGGGAGTAACACCAACATTAGAAAACGCTGTTGATTACGATTTATACTTAAAACTAGCTGAAGTCGGAGCCCCTATTCATGTACAAGAACCCCTTTACGTATATAACACCAATCATGGAACTAACACCTCTTTTAAGCAAAGTAACTTGCAAAAGGCCAATGGTGAAATAGTTAAAAAAACTTCCAGATCCAGAGATTCAGCACGCAGAAGGAAAGAAGTTTACCTTATTGAAGAAGGAAAAAATCCAGAAAGAACCAAACATTTTAATCTTGCTTACCCCGATTTAAGACTCTCTGAATTGTATGAGGTATGGCAGAAAGATGAACAGAGACAAAAAGGCACACCCTTATATGAATCTACAATTAGGGAACTAGAAAGAGTAGTATCTTTTTTCCGTTGGATTCATCCCAAGGTTGCCAGAAAACAACTAGCTTTGCTTCAACAGCTTGAACCAAATAACCCCGCCGGAATTTACTATCAAGCCACTTTTTTACATAGCGACGGCGACAGTGGTGAAGCTCTAGAAACCATAAAAAAGGTCAGAAACCCTTCAGCAAGGACCTTAGAAGAAATGATTAGACAATCGATAACTGTGACTGAGGTGGCTTAAACATGGAAGTTAACGAGATAATCGCTTACTTTGCTAGAAACTGGCAGAAAGTTGAAGGGCTGTTGTTAAAAAGAGGATTAGAAAATAGTTTTTACCCGGTTGTTTTTCCGGATGGAAACGATTTCCGCCTTATTAATCCTAATGCTCCTGCATTGAAATCTGATTCAGCAACAGCAAACACGTGGACTAGAAACCCACTGATATCCCACTTTGGGGGGTTTATTCTTGAAGAATTAATCGAAGCACCTTCAAGTAAAAATACAGATATAGTTAATATTACTTACTTAAGCAAAGGAGGGATTTATTTTATCCAATGCCTAAAAGAAACAAGCCCTGCTACTGACCATGAATTTAGGTATGTAGCTCTTAGTATTCCTAAACCGACAATAGCGCCTGAAGAAGAATTACAAAAAGCTTATAACAAATTAAGCCCCCTCTTAAAATAAGATGGGTTGGAGAAAGATTTTTCTAAAAAAAGCTGAGCCTTTAGTTTCAATTATTATGCCTGCTCGGAACTCAGAAAAGTTTATTGCTAAAGCTATAAAAAGCGTTCTTGATCAAAATTATAAAAATATAGAATTGATTGTAGTTGATGATGCCAGCACCGATAATACTTACAACCTTGCAAAAATATTTTCAGAAAGTAATCCTAAAATAACACTTATAAGAAACCGGAAAAAATTAGGCATTCCTAAATCAAGAAATATTGCTTTAAATTGCAGTCGGGGGAAATATGTGGGGCATCTTGATGCAGATGATTATCTTAAACAAACTGCAGTAAAAAGAACCGTGAAAATTGCTGAGAAAAACAAGGCCGCTTTAGTATATTCTAATTATATCAAGATAGATGAAAATAAAAAAGTAACTAAAAAAATTAGATCGCCTAAATTTGATTCAAAAAGAGTGCCACTAATTGGCTGGAGGCATTTCGGAATGTACACTAAAGAAGCTGCTTTAGCCGTTGGCGGCTTTAATGAAAAATTAATTACCTGCAGCGATGGCGATTTATTTGTTAAGATAGCTAAACAGTTTACTTGCCAAAGAATTGACCGGTTTCTGTATTATTATCGTCTTCACAGCAATAACGTTGGTCTCAATCGACCGCATTGCTCAGAATGTAAAAAAAACAAAGATTGTGCTTATTATACAGAATGGAGAAAAATCTAATAACTACTAAGGGTAACCACTGGGAGAGGGGGTAGGATGTCCACGACCCTTGCCAGATCCAGGCAATCCCGCCAATTCTACTTTGTCTTCGTCAATATATTTGTCAATTGAATCTATCAACGCACCACATAAACCGCGGATAAACTGGGCTTGGTGTCTTATCGAACAAACTGCGCTGTCCCAATTCCGGCTAGCCGGAGCAGGCATTTTCTTTTTTATTTCGTTGGTATTATGCTCTAAAGCTATTGCTGCATAATCATATAATTTAAGGAAATATTCTCTTCTTTCGCCTTTTTCATGTAGTCTGGCTACTCTTAAAACTCGTTGGGCACTTTTTAAATTTCTTTCCAGAGCATCGGCCTGATTTTTAGCACTAGTTACTGCTGCAGTCGATTTAGTTGCAAATTCCTCTTCGCGTAATCTTTCTGCAATTTGTTCTACCCGGATTAAAAATCCTTTAGCCGGTTCTAATAATCTTCTTCTTTTCTCTGCAGCTTTGGTAATTTTATCTTTTTCTTCGTCGTCAGATTTCTTCTTTTTCCACCAGTCACGCATCCCTGCTCCTTTTTCAGCCCATTCTGTATCTCCCTCTTTATTACCCCCGCTAATAGCAGGACCAACTAAGAAAAACTTGACAATGTACCACAAAATCATGATGCTTACAATACCTAAGGACCAGTCAACAAAGTCTCCTACGATCATCACCACGGTTTCATACACCATCAGTTAAACCCCGCTGCAACTTTCATTGCACTTAAAATCCAGAACACCAATAAACATAACACCAACTTAAGCAGTACCGTTCCTTTAGTATCGGGAATAGATTTACCATTGTTATCTCTTGGAAAAGTAAGCAATAGATAACCTAATCCTACAATTGGCCCGCCGATTAGGAATAAGGCTACAACCGTGGCCCAGCCTGTTCCTGTCGCTAATAACACTTGTGCCGGCATAAAGACAGCTGAAATGGTGGCAACTACTGCAGCAATTACTCCTGCCTGGCCTCGATTAAAGAGATTGAAAGGAGCCCCTTTTCCTTTTAAAGCGGTAATGGTTGCGAAAATAACCGTGAAGATAAAAATCCAAATCAGGATTCTGGTTAGAGGAACTACTCCTGAAATCCCAATAAAACTCAAAGTACCGATAGAAAGGATTTTTTGCCAGACATTTAGTAAAGTATCTCCTATACTAGCAAGCGCAGCAGGAAGGACTAAACTGAATATTAAGCTAAATACTAACAGCTTCATCCACATCTTTTTCATTAGTTGATGAAATAATTTTATTGTTTATAAGATTTTTGGGTTTTGAGAGAAGAAAAAGGAAAGATAAATGATATACAAAATTGAGAAAAAGGCTAAAAACAGATTAATGTAAAAATAAAAACGAAAGGTTTAAATACCACTATAAAGTTGTAACTAAATATATGGCTGAACCGCAACAAAAAGAACTTTATGGATTTTCAATGCCGGATAGAACAACTTGGATTGGTTTATGGCAGCTAACAGAACCAACTAAATTAGAAAAAATTCTTATTGTTGATACTCCTTCAGTACAAAGACTTCCCGCTATGCAGCAAATGGATACTTTCGTAAATTTACAAATCCATTTTGCACAAAAGTACCGAGCAGTTATATTGCGTAGAAAAGGCGAGGATAAGACACAGCTTTTAGCAGATACGAACCATTTTGACCCTTCTAAAGCAATAGCTAGATGGTATTTACAACCATACACTAAAGAGTAAGATTTTGTTTTTGCCCTTTTACTTTTTTTACTGAATTATGCTCTGCACTTAAAGACGTTTTTTCTCAACTCTGCTACGTGGACCGCCAGAACTCCATTTCATTCGTAAACTGGTAACTTACATAATCGCATGCATATGATAATTAAATCCGCAAGAGTATTAAAATATTAATAAAAGATAAAAACCATAAAAAAATAAAATTAATAAAAAATTATTTTAACAATTTCTTAAGTTTCTCAAACCCTGCTACTAAAGCTCGATCGGTTTCGATCAATTCATCTAAAATCTCTGATAAGCGGCGTCGTTTATCTCCAAACGCTAACCGGCTATTCTTTAATTGGTTATTAAAAGTGTTTAAGTCTTTTAGTAACTCTTTGTTATAAATGTCGATTTCATTCAGGATTTCTTCCGCTTCTTGTTTCTCAGCAGCAGAAAGATCTGCGTCTTTTATTTGCTTTTTAACTTGATTGATCCTGCGGTTAGCTCGACTCTCATGTCTTTCTGCGGTTCTTTCATCTGATTGTAACTTATCTAAATCTGCAGGAGTTTTGGCATTATTCACATCTTTTTGTAATCTCTTTAAATCGACAAATTCTAACATTTCTGCTTCTTCTGCTTCTTCAGCTTTTTTACCCGTTTTTTTCTTTTCCATTTTTTCTTTTATTTTTTCTTTTAAACCGCTAGCGGCATCACTAACTCCACTTCCTGTGCCCCCTTCTCCTCTTCGAGAAAGTAAAAAAGCCACGATTACCCACACTAGTAACAGGAAAAAGACCAAATAAGCCCAATCGCTAATAAAATTTACTGCATTTACAAACATAGTCGTACCTGGCCCAAAAGTTACTAACTTAGAGTTTATCATTAATGTATCAAATTGCGCCACTAACCAAGTAGCCAACAATAATAAACCCACTTTCACTCCTAGAGCAAACGCCGTTTCCGTTTTAGTGCCGATTACGAACCAAATCGCTGCACCAAATAATCCGCCAAAAAGGATCGTTGCTGCCGCTACGGAATAAGATCCAGCAAAAGCAACCAACACTGTTCCGGGAGTAAAGATAGCGACTATAATTGCTAAAATCACTGAAATAGCAATAGCAATATTTTTAGGAACTTTGTCGCCAATAGCGTGAAAAGCCAAGTACATTAATGTAAATACTAGGATCCCATATAATATTCTTAAAAATCCGATTAATTGAGTTCCGCTATCGCCCAAAAAACTTAAGGAGCCGATCTTGCTAATCAAACCGCTAAGCGTATCTCCCAAACTGTCAATAGGATTTACCGCCAGCACTGAACTAGCCATTAATAGCCCTAGAACTAAAAATAATAAAAATAACCCAAAAAATTTTTTCATTTTGTATACCTCATTTTGAACTTAAATTAATATAATTAATTTTAAATAATTCCTAACGATTTCTAAAAAGAATAAAGCTATTTAAACCTTTCTTCTCTGCACTAAACAAATTCCTAAGACTTTTGGGTTTAATATTAGCCATTTCTCTAGAAAACTTTATAAATAAGCAGTTATCCAGAAACAACCATGACTAATGTGCTTACTGTTAATCCGATGGAATTAAACCTAAAAGCAGCTGACGAATTAAAAAAGCAAAAAATCGTTCAGCCGACTGAATGGGCTAAATTCGTAAAAACTGGACACCACAAAGAACGTTTACCTGATGATCCCGATTGGTGGTATCATCGCTCTGCAGCTGTTTTACGTAGCATCGCTAAATTAGGCCCGGTAGGCACGGAAAAGTTAAGAACTAAATTTGGCGGCCTTAAAGGCAGAGGACATAAGCCAGAACATTTCTATAAAGCTTCAGGTTCAATCATTCGAAAAATATTACAACAATTGGAAAAAGCTGGATTAATCAAGCAAGTTGCCAAAGGAGTTCATAAAGGCAGAGTACTTACTCCTCAAGGGGTTTCTTTCTTGGACAAAATTGCCGTCCAGATAGCTAAAAAAGCACATAAGGAAGAAAAACAATAAACCATGGCAACCTTCAAACATCCTGCAAAAAAGAAACGCCTAATTAAAAAGAATTCCCAAACTAAATGGGCGCCTTTCTGGACTATCTTTAAAATTTATGGGAAAGGACGAAGAGTCCATCCTTCCCGACACACCGCAATCAAACGGTCGTGGAGAAGAACTAAAACTAAAGCTTAAGAACTGATAAAATGGCTAAAACAAAAGAAACCGCTAAAATTGAACGAACCTATAATGTTCCTTTACGAAAAGAATTCATGAAAGTTCCTCGCTGGAGAAAAACCCAAAAAGCAGTCAGTGCTTTGCGGCAATTCCTGATTAAGCATATGAAATCAGAGAATGTTAAGTTAAGCAAGGATTTAAATGAACAACTCTGGAAGAATGGTATTCGAAATCCTCCTCATCACGTTAAAATAAATGTTACTAAAGACGAAAAAGGCGAAGTTAAAGCAGAATTATTTGGCGTGAAGAAAGAAGCATCCAAGAAGAAAGAGAAAGCTGAAGTTAAGACTGAAACAAAAGAGGCAGCTAAAAATTAAGACGAATAGATTTCTAAAAATGAAAATTTCTACTAAAGTTGCAGATGGAATGTGTGCAGCTGGGCTAGTGGGCATATTAGGAAGTGTTGGTCTTATTATGTACGAGTCAATTTCTTTAGTTAAAGAACATCCCCAAGTAGTTGAAATGCATCAAGAGATGGAAAAATTATCAAATAATTACTCCGGTTGTATTTCGTCATCGGCAAATGAAGCAGACTGCCAAAGAATAAAAGAGAAATATAATTCATTACAACAACAAAATAATTTATTTGAAGCAAGCGATGAGTATCGGCAATTTAAAGCAAAACAAGCCGATTTGACAAATTTACTTTTTCCGCTTATAGTTGGCGGGGTTTTTTTTTCAAGTTCGTTGTGGATGGTGGGTGAAACAATATATCGCCGCCGAAAAGAAGAAGAACTCTATCAAGACCTTATGGGGAAAGTAGAGAAAAGTTAAGACCTAAACCAGAATTCGAACAAAAATTAGCAATAAGCTTTATAATAAACCTTTTCTAAACAAGAGTTATGCAAACAACAAAGCCCGTGCAGCTTTTCATCAAAAAACCAGCAGAAGGTAAATTCGGCAAACGACCGGAAGAAAGAACGCCGGAAGAATTAATTAATTATGGGATTGTTAATATTGACAAGCCTAAAGGCCCTAGTTCTCATCAAACAGCTGATTACGTTAAAAAAATTCTTAAGATTGATAAAGCCGGGCATTCCGGAACCTTAGATCCTGCCGTTACCGGCGTACAACCAGTTGCTCTCGGTAAAGCTACCCGGATTACCCAATTCTTTTTGACTGCGCCTAAAGAATATGTCTGTTTAATGCATCTACATAAAGAAGTGGAAGAAAAAGCATTACTGGAAGCTATCGAGAAATTTGTGGGTAAAATCCAGCAGCTTCCTCCAGTTAGAAGCGCGGTTAAACGACAAATGCGCACTCGAGAAATTTATGAATTTAAAGTATTAGAGATAAAAAGCCAGGATGTTTTGTTTACCGTAAAATGCCAGGCCGGAACGTATATTAGGAAGCTATGCTTGCATCCAGATACCACAATTCTAACTGCAAAAGGGTCTATGAGTGCTGCTGATTTTTTTTCTAATCATCCAAATGTATATTCATATCATCTGGGCAAGATGATTGAAAAAAAACCTTCCGCAACTCAGAAAATTAGTTCTCCCAGAGAATTAATTAAAATAACAATGTCGTCGGGAATAAGCTTTACAATAACTCCAGATCATGAACTTCTAACTTCTAAGAAAGAAGGATATGAAATGGTAGAAGCACAGAAACTTCAGGTAGGAGATTACCTCCTTAAAAGCTTATTTTTTCCCGGCTCTTCGGTAGATTATGTAATTTCAGACCTTTTAGACGATAATTATTTGGTAGCGCAAGAAGAGATCAAAAGAGAGTGCAAGCGCGCGTTTATCTCTAAATATGGAAGCATCAGAGCAATGTACCGTGAACTTAAATTAGATAGAAAGGCATTCTTAACGAAAGTAAATTATGCAATCACCATTCGGCACCTAAAGTTGGCTGGAATTTACGAAAACGTGAAGAAAAAAATCCACACTTTCAAAACTCAAAAAGGAAACATTATCGAAATGAAAGAATTTAAAGAAGATTTTTTTTATCTTCTAGGTTTAATTGCTTCTGATGGAAATAACACTAAAGAGAAAAAAACAGAGCGTTATACTAGAATAAAATTCCATAATGATGAAGAGGTTCTTATCGACGGTTTTGTAAAAATATATAAAAACCTATTCCCTTCGATTCCTATCTCTAAAAAAAAAGTAACGGCTGATCTTTGGCAGCTTGACACTTCTAATAGTTTTTTAGCAACCATAGCTGCTTCGTTGGGTGTGAAAAGTCCGCAGAAAGAATCGTCACTATCCCCAATTATTAATCTAAATAAAAAGTTTATCAGAGCATTTTTATGTGGATATTTTGATGGAGATGGTTCAATATATCATAAGAAAACCGCCTCTAATGATAAAAGTAAAATATGCATTCACACTATTAGCCACACTGATGCAATAAACTTACACAAAATGTTATTAAAAGTAGGAATTCAAAATAGAATTTTTAAGAGAGAACAGTTCTCGTCTTTAATTAAAAAAAAAGACAAGATGTATGATGTTACTATTGGTAACATTCCCGCTGAGAAAAAGTTTATAGTCGAAATTGGAACAAAACATCCTAAAAAAGCTGAAAAATTCAAAGAGGTAATTAATTTAGATTACTCTGCCAATACTAACGATCATCTTTACATAGGCTTACATTACAAAAAAGAGATTAGGGTACATAAATCGAAACTACATTCAATGGGTGGAAATTTATCTCGTATTCTCAACAGCGATGTTCCTATTACTAGAGCATTTTATAATAAAGCATCAAAAATAGTAAGCTTGCCTTCGTTAGATGAGTTTATTATAGAGAAAATTGAGCATATAGACACATTGCCTGGTGAAGGATATGTTTACGACCTTACCGTTTCAGAAACCCATAATTTCCTTATAGAAACCGGTTTTGTTTCTTCCAATTGCCACGATTTAGGCCAAGCCTTAGGAGTAGGCGCCCATATGGCTGAATTAAGAAGGACGCAAGCCGGACCTATTACTGAAGCAGATCATTTAACGACTTTAAACGATCTTCAAGATGCTTATTATTTTTATACCGAAGAACACAATCCAAAATATTTATTGGCTTGTATTCAACCCATTGAAACTGCTCTTCGATTTATTCCTAAATGCTGGATTTTAGATACGACTATTGCAAGTTTAGCTAATGGCCGGGATTTGGGCATTCCCGGGATAAGTAAATTAGAAAATTTTAGAAAAGGAGAGCTAGTAGCTCTGTTAACCTTAAAAGGAGAATTAGTTGCGTTTGGAGAAGCACTAATGTCAGCAGTAGAAATTAATACTAAAGAGAAAGGATTAGCTATCGACGTTAAGAAAGTGTTTATGGAAGTAAAGGTCGAGAGCGAATAAAATTGAACACGTCTCCAGATATTTCATTTAAATTACTGTCCTTAATGTTTGCATTAAAATGCCATCTATCCCAACCGATGTTCTTAAAATTTTCATAACTAGTTCGCAATAATCTTTCGTAAGCTCTTTGTATAATCAAATCATCTTTGGGCAAAACTCCGTTAATACCTACCGCCCGATCTAAAGAACCGAGAGGGTATTCGTCTACAGCCAACAGAAAAGAATTATCCTTACCTGGTTCAGCTAAGAAGAAATCCAAACATTTTCGCTTCATACAAGGATGTATCCCGGCAGTAAATTGAACCCCAGTAGTTTGATCCGCAAAGGAAATTTGAATAATTTCGCGTGGATGCTGCTCATTTATAACTTGAAGTTTATTATACAGCTTATCAGCAATCATGCCAAGAGGAGCTTCTTCTTGCTCGTACGATAATGAAATCGGGCTTCCGGTTACCGAAGTTTGATCTCGTTCAACCTCAACTATGGGAATTGGCTGATATTGTTCTGGAGTAACCGATTTGTCTTGTAAACTAGCACAACCTAATTGACCCAGGGTTAACCCCATTGCTATTACAGAAGCATATTTATTCATTTTACTACTTTTAGGTAGTTAAGGCTTTATAAATCTTATGGTTAAAAATTTAGTTGGCGTTTAAAATAAGATGTTAAGTACAATAATTTTTATAAACATAATCTAACTAGTATTAAAACATGACAACTTCCTTTGGGTTACAAATGTTAAAAGTAACTCTAGAAAAATTAGGCGTAGTTAAAGATTGGGAAAGAATTAATGGGCCTTTAATTGAAGATACTATCTATGGCATGATTGAACATGGGCGAACTTGGGTCGGCAGTTATGCACGTTCTCCAGACGTAGAACAGGAATTACATGGGCCTTCGTTGGCATGGGATATAAGTAGCATACGATACCATGTTAAAAACAACATTGATTTTCCAGCCCCAGAACAAAACGTAGTTAAGCTTCTGCAAAGAGATATCCAAAACTATAAAAGGTCTCACGCATTTACAGAAATCAGTAAAAAGTACAAACTTAAATAATTTAAAATATTAATTTAATACAATATTCACTTCAATTCTACAACCATTCCTTCCCAGCCAGGATTAATAAGTTTGGTTTTTCCGAGGGTATCCATCTTCCCTACTGCTTCGTGTAAATGCCCGGAAATGGCTATTTTTGGCTTGATTCGGTCGATAAACTGCCGGAAATCTTTATTGCCAACATGCTTCTGTCCCATTAAATCTAGAGCTGTACCAAAGGGGGGTCCGTGAGTAACTAAAATCACTTTTTCCTCTTTGTATTTCCCATACCACTGTCGAGCAAGCTTTCTGAAGGTTTCATCCTGCACGGAAAAACCACCGCCACCATAACCTAAAAACACATACCCTTCTATTTTAATAGCTTGGCGGTCAAAGTTATGACAATTAGAGAAACCGGTTAAAGCTTTAGTTAAAATTTCCCCCTCTTCGTGATTGCCCGGGATAACATAAAATGGTTTCTTTACGGCCTCAAACGATTTAAAAACCAGAGTTAATCCCCGACCAAAGGTAGAAATATCTCCACAGCAAACGATAAAATCGATGTCTGGTTGAGCAGCACGTTTTACTAACTCTTTTAAGACTACTTTATCCTCGTGTAAGTCGGTAAAAGTTAAAAATTTCATTAGAAAAATAAAAATCAGGCTTCTTCTGGAGAAGCAAGATCTTCAGCAACTTCTTCAGTTTCTTCAGCTTCTTCTTCAGTAGGAAGAGTTAGTTCTTTTTTAGTTTCTTTAATTTCTTCTTTTCTGGGAGCTGGTTCTTCTGCTTTTATTTCATTTTTTTCTTTGTCAGAAATTTGTTCTTTTATGAACAACATCCGTACAGTTGCTTCTTTAAGAGGGTAGACTTTATGTAACTGTTTCCTGATTCCTGCTTGTACTTTGCGGGTAACTAAATCATTTACAAAGGTCAAAAAATCGTTCTCTTTAAGCTCTTTCTCAAAGAAAGCTTTTAATTGCGTTCTCAGCTGTTTTCTAACTGAGCGCTGCGTCTTATGCGCAGTTATAATAATGCTTTTAAGAACTATTTCTTTTCCATCTTTAGATTTAAAGACAAAGTAATCGTCCATGCGGTCGGTATTTTTTCGAACCAACTTCTTGACATGAGTTGCGGCTAATTGGTAGCCTTTCACGGATGCTTTTAATACGCTTCCATCAACTTTACTGACTTTAAAATCAATATAAATATTTTGATCTTTAACATTGCCGGTAAGATCTTTTAGGTTAATTTTCATAGATCTTCCTAGTGCTTCTTCTGGTGAAGAAAGATAAGTTTCCCCGATTTCTTTCTGACCAAATATCTGAGGAGCTAATATCCTGTACCAAAGTTTCTTTTTAATTTTTATTTTGCTAGTTTGAGTTTCTTTTTTTGCCATGTTTTTTTATTCAGCCCGGATGATTAGTTTTAGATACCCAATTTAAGCTTAATTAAAGGCTTATTTAAAAATGTTTGGGAAAAATCCAGGTAAATTTTCAAACTTCTTAAACTGGGCAGGTTTTAAGTGATTTTATGATAATCTCAGAAATAAACAAAAACATTTAAAAAATCAGATACATCTCTTAATCGGCAGCAGTGTGTGGAGGAAATTTATATGCAAATTATCATTTATTCGATACCAACTTGTCCTTGGTGTAAAACCGTTAAAGATTGGCTGAAAAAAAGAAAACTTTCTTTTGAAGACCGGGATATTGCCGAAAGCCAAAATAAAACTTTTAGAGACGAGCTTATCGAAAAATCGGGGCAAATTAGTGTGCCAGTAATTGATATTAATGGGCAGATTATTGTCGGATTTGAGGAAGAACAATTAAAACAAGCTATAGAAAAAGCAAAAACTAAGAAATAAAGCTTTATTTTTAGATTGATATTCAGATTAATAGTTGAATTAATAGAGAATTATTTTAAGTAATAAAAAGTTATTAAATGTCTTTTAAAACAGCGTCTAAGTCTTTTTCTGTAAATAATAAATCATGTAATCCTTGGATTAACGGAAGTTCTAATCCGAATTTTTCTTTGAATACGATGGCTTTCTGTACTGCCGTTACTCCTTCTGCAACCATATTCATTTCCGCTAATACCTCTGGAAGTTTCCTGCCTTTGCCGATTTGTTCACCGACATATCTATTCCGAGAATGTTTACTGGTACAGGTAACAATCAAATCGCCCATCCCTGCTAATCCGTAAAAGGTTTCTTCTTTTGCACCTAATTTCTTGCCGATCGCTTTAATTTCTTCTAATCCCTTGGTCATAATCATCGCTTTAGAATTATCGCCTAGCCCTTTTCCGTCTAATACCCCGACAAAAACGGCTAAAATATTTTTTAACGCCGAACAAACCTGCACCCCAATTAAATCTTCACTAAGATCTACTTTTAAGGAAGGTGATTCCAATGCTTGTTTTATCAAGTCCCTTTCCTCAGAAGAACGGCCGGCTAAGACGATGCCGCTGGAAAAGCCCTTGCAGACTTCTTCAGCATGAGTCGGTCCAAATAAACCATAAACATTACCTGGAACATTAATCAGTTCACTTAATAACTGGGTCTTTTCTCCAAATCCTTTTGAACAGATAATCAAAGGCTGGTTAGTGAGATGTTGTTTAGCTATATTAACCGTTTTTTCCACTTTATCCGAAGGAACTACTACTAATACTAATTCACAGTTAGGAAGGACTTCTTCCATTTTTGGTGAGACAAAAATATTGTGGGGCAATTTAACTTCAGGCAGTAAACGGCAGAACCTCTTTTCTTGCATCTCATTAGCCTGCTCGGCAAAAAATTCCCAGACTTTAATCTCATGATTATTTTTGGCTAAATGGATTGCTAAAGCGGTACCCCAACTTCCCCCACCCAAAATAGCAATTTTCATGAACACACTTAAACTAGAAGCTGTTTAAATTAGTTGTGAATTAATGGGGGTTGATTAGAAATGATTAATTAACTCTTTTAACTAAAAAACTTTATTCACGAAAACAATTAAAAAGAAAATCTGTTTTTAAAGAAATACTTTAATGGGCTCGTAGCTTAGGCCGGTAGAGCGCTTGGCTCTTATCCTCGCTATCATTGAAAACATTTCAATGAAGGGGGCAAGTAACCATGAGGTCGGGGGTTCAAATCCCTCCGGGCCCGCTTATATTTAATTTTAAAAAATCCGCATAACCAATCTAATTTAAAATAAACAATTCTTCTTGGATGCTAAATTCATAATCGTACTGCAATTTAATCGTTAAAGGGGTAACATAAGAATAAGAACTTTCCCGCCCTAATGCTCCTCTGCAGACTAAAGAAACTTCTGTTTCCGAAGAATCAAACATAACCTGTTTTCCGGCTCCCCCAGCTTTTCTAAATTCACAATTTAGATTTTTTCCGCCCAAGGCTGCTTCTATTAAGGTAACCGTGCCTACTTTACCGTCGTTTCCCCTGCCTTGATCTACTAATTTCAACCGCAATTCCACTTCTGAACCAACTTTAGAAATAACTTCTGCTTCTGAAAAGCCCACTGGTGCACCTTGGCCACTAAGAGTATTTTTTCCTTCTTGCAGAGGGTCTTTTTGGGCATTCTCACCAGCTTTACAGCCCCCGTCATCAACCCCCGTATATAATCCGGGACGGATACACACATCTTCAGTTAAGATTATTTCAGAATTATATTTAACAAAGACGCGATATAAATTTCTGACTTCCCCAATAATCCCCGGAGGCAGACTTTTAATGTAAGTTTCAAACAAAAGTCTTTCTTCTTCGCCTGTTTCAAACAGGTTGCTCCTTCCTTCCAAAGTATCTATGGTTTTCTGGGGAGAATAAACTTCTATAAACGCTTCGTCTAAACCAACTAAAGAAACGGCCACATTTTTAATATCATAGCCTAATTGGTTATGAATCAATACCATCAAATCAAACTGATCCTCTTGATATATTTTATTAGTTCCTTCAGTACTCACAGCTACATCTAAGAAACCGGTCCTAAAATTTTGGTCGGTAGGAACATTTCCTTGACAACCAAACATAAATAAAGAGATTATTACCATGACACTTAAGATTCCAGTTTTAATTATGCTCTTGGTTATACTTATCTGTTGATTCATGCTACGGTTGCCTCGGTAATTGCCTCTTCAATAACAGTAGTTTCTTCTGCTTCCAATAAATAATCGTAATTAAATTCAGATTTTAGTGTCGCTAATTTATATTTGATGATTTCTTCCAATGGGGCTTGTAAATAACAATTTTTGAAAACGTATTTACCTGAGATGGGCGCAAAAATAGGGACACCTCCGCCCTGTAAACAATCCACTTCGCCTTGCTTAATCACAAATCCTTTTTCTAAAATAGTTTCAGCAGCATAACTATTTACCGCAATGATTTTTCCTCGGCCTTTATTTTCAAAGGAAGAAACGAAGGGAAATACTTCTCCACTAATAATAATTGGCCTAACTTCTCCCCGCCGTTCCGGATGGGGGTTGCCTATCACTACATTCATCCAGGCTAAATCTGCTGGAGATTGTGAACCTCGGTCTTCTTGAGTCCTAAAATAATCTGCTTCAATTTGCTTAATTTGCTCTTCAGTTAAACTACTGGCAAAAACCACTTTTTGAAAGGAAGGAGTTACCAAATTTCTTAAAATGACTTGATATTTCACTTTGTAAACGCCTATTTCTAAATCAGCAGAAGGTTGGCAATTTATTCTGATGGCCTGCGGAGAAGAAAATTTAGCAACTGCAAAACTATTTCTATTTTCCCCGGCAATAGAAACTTCGCCAAGAATTTCTTTCTTGCCCATTTCAAATAGACAGCTTACTTCACCAGTAATCCCTTCTAATTCCCGCTGATTCTCCATCCTTAAATCTAAAGGATAATTTTGACGCTTAAGAAAAGTTTTTTTTGGAAAAACTCCTTCAGGAATTCTTAGTTCTGCTTTAGTTACTTTTTTTATGATCGTACTTACTGCTCCTTGGACAAAGTTTCCTCCCGCACTGGCGGTTTCCAGATCAGTAATACATTTAGGGATATCTTTTGCATCTTTACATAGGCGTTCTCTTTCTTTCCGTTTTAAACACCCATCTAAGGTTTCTTTTTTAACTACTTGGGGCTTCAAAACTGGTTCGAATAAACAGCTAAAATAGTCTGACCAGAAAATTTTTTTCTCCCCCATTACTCCAACCACCTTCTCTGCTTCCGCTGCTGCAATGGTGTAATAATCAGCATGAGTTTGATCTTGGTATAATAAAGGGCTTTGCGCGATTAAAGGAAAAACTAAATATAAAATAAAACCGATAACGGTTACCAAAGTTACAGTTCCTAGCCAGCCAATTTTTTCTCCTGCTCCCCAAGCATCTAATACGCCTAAGATAAACAGAATTACCGCTAAAATAATCCAGACAAAGACATGTAACGAAATGATCAGATTTCTAAATTTAGACTCAGGAATAAGACCTAAAATTAATTGTGCTGCTGAATCTAGTGCAAAAGCTACCGCAATTAAAGTTCGTTTCAAACCCCTTTCTGGAGAATTAGCTACCGCTAAAAAAAAGATTAATCCTAAAACAATACTGATTAGCAAAGAATACGCAGGACTATACGCAACATAATTTTTGATAAATAAACCGGCAACGGCTAAGACAATTAAAGCAATATAAGCGCTCATTTTCGCTGGCAGAGAAAAGCTTGACTGACTTCCCCCCGAAGATGGCCTTGCTGAATCAGATTTGATACGAGAAGCTAAAGCACCAAGGCTAGGCCAGTTTCTTCCTGAAGAGGAAGGAGTTGATCTAGCAGCAGGAGTAGTAGAAGTAGATCTAGCCGCAGGATTTGGTCTGACGATTGAAGTTGGTTTAACAACTGAAGTAGATTTGATTCTTGGAACAAAAATGGGCCGTTGAGTATACTGGCGTAAATTTAATTTATTTCCAGTATTCCTTCTTACAAATTCAGAACGCGAAAGCCCTCCCGTGGTTCCTTTTCTCTTTGAACTATTATCTACCATTATCTCCTCTTTTTTGAATATACTATTGCACTATTTAGAATAGAAAACTTTAACCTATAAAAAACTTGCTACCTACAAAGAAAAAAATTAAAATTTACTTAATTAAATCAACTTTTAATTCCCGCACATCCAAAGTTTGTTTTGGTTTAATCATGATGGCATTAGCTCCGGGAACAACTTCTTCGCTTAAGTCTACCGCGTAAGTTAATTCTTTAGTGTCAAAAGAATTCATGTGCCCATTTAGACTAATACTACCAAACTTCCTGGCAACCACATCTACAAAATCAATTTTTAAGCGGAGCCGCAAATTTTCATCAAGGATTTTATTGTATTCTTCATAAGACAACTCAAAATAATAGGTTGGAAAAATAACTTCTCTTAATTCTGACCTGATTACCACATGGGATAATAAATACATCCCTTTTTCAGTAAAGAAGATTATTTCATTTTCTCCTTGAGCAACACTTTCCGGAGAAAATTCAACTTTAACTAATTCTTGATTGCATTCAGGAATAGCAGAATAAACAGTTCTTCCATTAATGATCACGCTTAAAGGCCCAACTTCATCAACTTTACATTCTGGTTGGAATTTAAGAGCAATTTTGTCAATATTTTTCTTTTCTGTTTCGGATACTTGGAAAATATTTTTTGAAGATTGGGCTTCGATACTAGTAACTTCAGCAATAACTTTTATTTTTTCTAAGGAAAGATCATTAGTAGCCCAGAAAGCTAACCCTGGTGAAGAAACTGCAAAAATTAGAACGTTTTCTGTTCGCAATAGATTTTGAGGAATCGCAACCGTTTCAGTACTTCCTACGCTTACTTCTGCATTAAAAATCTTTTCATCGTTTAAAGTTATGACTAATTTACCTCCAGAATTTTGAACCACTTTTAAGGCCAGTAAGACTCTTTCAGTGTGTTCTAAATCAGGAATATCAAAAGTAAAGGTGCTAACTTCTTCAGAAAATACGCCTCGCTTAGCATAAGCAATATTTTTTTCAGCTAAAATTTTATCTTCGGTTTTAGTACGGATATTAATTACCGGCAGAGGATGTTCAATTTCTTTTTGTGCCAGATAATCAATTCTTCCTGGCGAAGTTGTTAATAAATTCTTGGTTGAAACGACCGTATCTATTTCAGTAGTTGTACTGCTCACTCCGTTATCATCATCTTCTAATAATTTAGCTCGGTCTTGAGGAGGAATTAGAATAATAAACATAATTATCAGCGAAGCAATTATAGCTAATAATATTGCTGTACCTGCTGCCGTAGGGGCCTGACCTCTTTTCATACCGCTTAAGAATGTTTAGTTATATATAAAGATTGTGGGCGAAGAGTTTGCACGTGGATTTTGATTGAAAAAATAATTTTAAAAAATCTTTAAATGGTTTAATTTAATTTTGACGGGTCTTTGGGTTTTGTGTAAGCAATTGTCTCTAGCGTAGGGGACGTTGGAGTTGAGGACTGTTTAAAAGATCGAAGAATATCTAGTTTTCTCTCCAAGGATTGTTTATCTTCTTTTTCAAGCTCTGGTTGTAATCTCTCCGAAGCGCAAAGAAAACCCATCGCACTAGCAAAATGCCTAGCAAAAATAGTATAAACTTGGTCTTCTCTCCCTTGATATCTTTGGTTAAACTTAGATGAAGTTATATCGATTTTCACAGTATAGTCCGGAAAAATTATTTTAATTTTCATTTTAAGCTTAGAATTTTAGCTCATTTATAAACTTTTTCCTAGTGACTACGACTAAGTAAATACAACCATAATGTTTATAAATAACCGGTAAAATTAATAATTACTAGAGGAGATTAAAAAAATGAAATTGACGATTATCGGTCCGGAAGGATTTAACGCAGTTATTACTAAAACCGGGCAATACTATGTTACTAGAAATAATTTGGTAACCATGCTTTCAAAATCAGAAACTCCCCTCGAAGTTAAAGATAGCTTAGCTATTTTAGCTTCAGGGGCACTATCCGTTTTATGAGTGATACATTTCTCAAATCACTCACTTTTTTCTTAGTTCTATTTTTGGACTTACAAGAAATGCAGTAGAGAGGAGCTTAAAACAAGAATATTTCTTAACTACTCGCCAAAGCTAATTACAAAAACGAGCAAAATCACTCACTTTTCGAATTGTGCCGCTTCAGGTCACACCAGCATAAGTAGAGCCCACCTAAAAATGGATATTGGTGATATAGTAACTTTAACTGATTTACAGTCTAGAAATGGCAGTTTTTTAGATGAGAATCAATTTAAGCAAACTGAGTTAACTGAAGGATCCTATCAGTTGCAGTTAGGAAATCTTAAATTTAAAGTAGTGTATGAGAAATAAAGAAAAAATAATTTTTTACTACCTTTTTCTAATCAGGTATAACTCCCTCTTTTTTTACTAACCTTTTTATACCCTTCAGTTCTTAAGTTTGTTTATGGACATTATTACCAAGGATTTTCGAAAAGGACTAGTAAAACTAAGAGTCAATGACTTAGATGACTTGTGGTATTTAAGTCATTTAATTGATTCAGGAGATCTAGTTCAGGGAAAAACTACTCGAAAGATTAAGATTGGAACCGGAGAAAACGCTAAAGTAGCTAAAAAAACTTATACTCTAAAAATTGAAGCAGAAACGGTAGAATTAACTGAAACCAGCTTACGAATTAATGGAAAAATCAAAGAAGGTCCGGAAGATGTCCCTCGGGAAAGCTATCAGGCTATCCCTTTAGAACTAGGCAGCGAATTTACTTTAGAAAAAAAACATTGGTTAGAATATCAGAAACAAAAATTACAGGAAGCCAGCGAAAAAAAGTATAATTATCTCCTCTGCCTCTTTGATCGAGAAGAAGTGTTATTTGCTTTAACCAAACGCCAAGGTTATGAAGTTTTGATTAAACTTCAAGGGGATGTGCCTAAAAAATCAAGAACGATAGATGTTAAGAAGGATTTCCATCAGGAAATTATTGCAGCATTAGAAAGTTATAACGACCGTTACCAACCCGAAAGTATTATTCTTGCTTCCCCGGCTTTTTATAAAGAAGATTTGTTTAAAAAAATAAAATCCCCAGAATTAAAAAAGAAAATAGTCTTGGCCACTGCCTCCGATGTCAGTGAAAGTTCTTTGGATGAAGTTCTCCGGCGTCCAGAATTGGGTGAATTGTTAAAAAACAGTAAAGCGCGGGAAGAACAGCTCTTGGTAGAAGAATTATTGACTGAAATCAACAAAAATGAAAAAGCGGTTTATGGCTGGAAAGCAGTAATCGCTGCAATTAATTCCGGAGCGGTACAAAAACTCTTGCTTACCGACGAATTCATCCGGAAAAAAAGAGCGGCTGAAAATTTTCAGGAAATTGATACCTACATGAAGCAAGTTGATGCCTTAAAAGGAGAAATTCATATTCTTTCATCAAAAAATGATAGCGGTAAGAAATTAGATGGGTTGGGCGGAATCGCCGCTATCCTTAGATACAAGCAATGGACTTGAAATGCTGGCTAAAGAACCCATAATTTTATTAATAGAGATATAAAATATCTATAATCAGAAAATTAATTTCTATATTTTGTAAAACCACAACCTTTTAATAGTAGTTTAATTTACTTATAACCTAGTAACAAATAAATTATTTAAAAAAATAAAAATATACAGATGTGTTAAAAGAGGGGGTTTGGAAAAAATGATTATTAAAGACGAATTACTTAGCCAATTAAGGCGTTACTTTGACTTAAACTTGTATGAAGTTAAGTTATGGGCTTCTTTACTGAGTAGAGGAGTTTCTACTGCGGGCGAATTGTCCGATATTGCTGATGTACCCCGTTCCAGAAGTTATGATGTTCTGGAATCATTAGAAAAAAAGGGTTTTGTAGTTATGAAATTAGGAAAACCCATTAAATATATTGCAATCCATCCTAGCGAAGTAGTAGACCGAGTTAAAAAGAATATGCAAGTAGTAGCTCAAGACAAAATAAAACGATTAGATTCTATCCGAGGTTCAGATTTATTGCAGGAATTAGAAACCTTGCACAACAATGGAATCAATTTAGTTGATCCAACCGATATCAGTAGTTGCCTGCGAGGAAGAAATAATCTGTACAACCACCTAGATTTACTGATCAAAGAAGCACAGAAAAATGTAAATATCATGACTACTGAAAAAGGCTTCATGCGCAAAGTGGAAGGATTACGGTCTTCTTTTGAAAAAGCTAATAAGAAAGGAGTAAAAATAAGAATTTCTGCTCCTATCACTAAAGAAAATAAAAAAATTGCTGAAAGTCTAAAAGATGTTGCTGAAATTAGGCATAACAACAAAATGAATTCCCGATTTATGACCGTCGATGGAAAAGATTTGGTATTTATGATGCTTGATGACGGCGAAGTACATCCCTCTTATGATTTAGGAGTATGGGTTAAAACGCCTTATTTCACTGCAGCCATGGACCAAATGTTCAATTCCATTTGGAATATGAAATAGATTTTTAATTATTTTTTTTAATTTATTATTTTTTTATCTTATTTATTTTTAATGGTTTGTTTGTGCACTATTTTAATTGATGATTTGTTTGTTTTTATTGTTCTTCGCTTTGTTTAGTTCACTTGGAGGTATAATTTTATAAATAAATTGCCATTCTAAACAGCTATGGACGCAAAAGGTTTAATTGCTAAACTTCATCCCTTGGAAAGAGCAGTGCTGCCTTTCTTAATCGAAGAGAACAATCTTCAAGAAATAGTTAAAAAATCAACATTACAAGAGATAGAAGTCATGCGTGCCCTGCAATGGCTGGAAAATAAAGCCGTGCTTAAAATAAATACGGAAAAGAAAAAAATAGTCTTATTAGACAAAAATGCCCGGCGGTATAAAAAAGAAGGCCTGCCTGAAAAAGCTTTCTTAAAAGTGCTTACTGATGAATACAAAGGATTGAACATTATTACTAAAAAATCAAAATTAAGCCGGGAGGAAGTTAATGCCTGCCTGGGTTTATTAAAAAGAAAAGTAGCTATTGAAACCCAAAAAAATAGCGAAGGAGTCCTAGAGGTAAAAATAACTGAACAGGGCAAAAAGGTATTGGAAAAACCTACTTTTGAAGAGCAGTTTTTGATGAAAGAGTTTCCTGTAGATTTAAACAGCATTAAAGACGTGGAAAAATTTGCTTTTGACGAATTAAAGAAACGCAAAGATTTCTTAATCGTAGAAGAGTCTAAAACTACCACTATTAAACTCACTGACTTAGGAACAGAATTAGCTTCTTCTGATTTGGGGGGAGAAGTAATTAATCGCTTAACTGCCGGAATGCTTAAAACGGGAAGTTGGAAGGACCAGCAATTTCGCGCTTATGATGTGGAGATTAATGTGCCTGAAAAATTTCCGGGGAAAAAACATTTTGTTAATGAAGCGATTGAATATATCAAAACGATTTTTTTAGAAATGGGCTTTACAGAAATGCAAGGTAATTATCTCCAATCAGCGTTCTGGGATTTAGATGCTTTATTTGTTCCCCAAGATCATCCTGCTAGAGAGATGCAGGATACTTTTTATCTGGCGGGAAAAGCAAAACTGCCTTCGTTATGGGAGAAAATAAAAGTAGTCCATGAAACGGGCGGAGATACCGGCAGCAAAGGATGGAGATATAAATTTTCTAAAGAAGAAACGGAACAGCTATTGCTGCGAACCCACACCACCGTTTTATCTGCACACACCTTAGCGAATTTAAAAAAGGAAGATTTACCCGCAAAATTTTTTGCAGTGGGAAAAGTATTTAGAAATGAAACTTTAGATTGGAAACATTTATTTGAATTTTATCAGGTAGAAGGAATCGTCGTCGATCCACAAGCAAACCTAAAACACCTTAAAGGATATTTAACTCAATTTTACAAAAAAATGGGCTATGAAAAAGTACGGATGCAGCCAGCTCATTTTCCTTACACTGAACCTAGCTTAGAAGTGTACGTCTTCCATCCGATTAAAAAAGAATGGATTGAGTTAGGCGGAGCAGGGATCTTCCGTCCGGAAGTGGTTAAACCTTTATTAGGATTTGACTGCCCAGTATTAGCTTGGGGACAGGGTATGGAACGAATTATCTCTGACTATTGGAGTTTTGCGGATCTAAGAGACTTATATAAAAATGATGCAAAACAAATTAAAGAAATTAAAAAGTGGTTGAAATAAATGCCCACCATAACTTTAAACAAAACTGTATTGGAAAAATTAGTCGGTAAAAAACTACCGATTGAAGAATTAAAAGAACGGATTAGTATGTTAGGCACTAATTTAGAAAAAATTGACGATGATGAAATAGAAGTAGAAATTTTTCCTAATCGGCCCGATTTATTATCTGATCAAGGTTTTGCCCGCGCTTTCTCCAGTTTTATCGGTGTAAAAACAGGATTACGTAAATATGAAGTTACGGCCAGCGGAGAAAAAATTATCATTGATTCTTCTGTAAAAGGTATTCGGCCCTATACGGCCTGTGCTATTGTAAAAAATTTATCTTTTGATGAAGAAAAAATTAAAGACATTATTCAAATTCAGGAAAAATTACATATCACTTATGGGCGAAATCGAAAAAAAGTAGCTATTGGGGTTTATCCCTTAGAGAAAATCTCTTTTCCCATTACTTACAAAGCTGATGCACCGGAAAAAATAAAGTTCCGCCCGTTGGAATCAGCAGAAGAAATGACTGGCCTACAAATTTTATCCCGACACAAAACTGGCCGAGAGTTTGGGCATTTATTAGAAGGCTTGGCTAAGTTTCCTGTTTTCGTCGATGCTAAAGGAGCTATCTTAAGTATGCCTCCTATAATTAATTCCCAGCTTACTGGAAGAATTACTGAAGAAACTACCAGCGTGTTTATTGAATGTTCTGGTTTTGATTACCACGTATTGAGCAAAGGGATCAACATGATTGTTGCTGCTTTAGCCGATATGGGTGGTAAAATTTATTCTGTAAATTTAGTGTATCCCGAAGGAGAAAAAATTAGCCCGGACTTAACTCCAGAAAAGATGAAACTAGATTTACATTATATTAATGCTCGGTTAGGTTTACAGTTGTCTGAGAAAGAAGGTATAAAATTATTAGAAAAAATGGGCTATGGATACGAAAAAGGAGAGATTTTAGTTCCAGCCTATCGGACGGACATATTACATCAGGCTGATTTAGTGGAAGATATGGCTATTGCTTATGGTTATGAAAATTTTATAGAAGAAATACCTAAGGTAGCGACCATTGGACAGGAAGATCCTTTAGAAAACTTCCTTAACAAACTTAGAGAAGTACTTATTGGCTTTGGGTTATGGGAAGTTAAAAATTATCATTTGATTACTGCAGAAGAGTTGAACCAAAAGATGCTGTTGAACTTAGAACTTATTCCGCTGCATAATGCTTTAGGCGATTATAACCATCTTAGAAATTCCCTGTTGCCCTGCTTAATGAAAAATCTTAGTGACAACCAGCATAATGAATACCCACAGAATTTCTTTGAAATAGGCCGGGTATTTAGCCGGGATAAAACTACGGAAACCGGATTCGGAGAAACAGAACATCTGGCAGTTGTGTTATGTCATGAAAAAACTGATTTCACGGAAATAAAACAAATCTTAGATGCATTAATGAATGCTTTAGGATTGGAAAGTTCAATTAAAGAAAGTGTGGAAGTAAGTTTTATTGCCGGAAGAGTTGGAGAAATAATTGTTGGTGAGAAAAAAATCGGCAGTATTGGCGAACTGCATCCACAAGTGATTACTAATTGGGGTTTAGCTGTTCCGGTTGTTGGGTTTGAGTTAAATGTAGAAGAATTGTTTAAATTGATTTATTTACCAAAATAGTTTTTTACAGGAGCTAAACTTTCTTCTGCTTCCTGCTCTGCTTCGATTAACGAATCATCTACGCTCTCTGGTGCAGGTTTGATTCTTAATGGTTTAGTTTCTGGTTCCAATTGCAGTATTCTTCTTTTCTCTTTTCTTTTCTCCCAGGCAGAAATGTAGCTTTTTTTAATTGCTAACGCTGCACAATATGCTGCATAGAAAGGCATTGCAAATAAACTGCCACAAGCTTTATGAGGAGAACCTTCTGCCATCCTTCCTCTTATTATCCCTCCAATTGACATATACATCACGCCACTCGATAGACTGAGTGGTATTGATGCAACTAATGGCGCACCCAACATATTCAAAGAATAACCCGTAGCTAGAGCTATTCCAATCGATTCACAGATAAGATTTACACCAGTATAATAATCTTGATTATCCCCCAATTTTTTAGCAAGTTTTGCTTGGTGTTCAGCACGTAAAGCTCCTACAAAAGGGTAATAAATCTTTGACTTTTTTAGAACATTTAAAGTTCCTGCGCCCACCGTTCCAACAATATCTGCTAAAGTTTGATAAGTAGATGGCACCAATGCTCTCTGTTCCAGATCTTCACCACAGACTTCATCCAACACTGAAAGCGGATCTTTAGCTGCAGTGCGATAATCGACTCTTAATTTTTGAGCAACTTGGTCTGCTTTTTCTTCTCCAAATTGCTGAGCGTATTTTATAGTTCGCTCTTCTAATGACCCCAAGAGTGTTGCTCTAGCTCCTTCTTTATCGTATTTTATAGTCATGCTTCTGCTCAAAACACATCAGAAACCACAAATTTTACAATCCTACAAAACCAATCCTCTTCAAAAAAGCAAGATGCTCTCCAACGTTTTGGTGAATTTCCTCTTCAAATTGTGATTCCTTCGGAATCAAATCACGCTGTTGCTCAATTAGAGAATTTAATTGCTGTTTTGCATCTAAGTTCACTGGTAAAAACCATTGTGCTTTTGCATAGCATTCATGCGTTCCGTATTTTCCATCTAGAGATCTTTCGAAAGCAAATCCTCCTTGATGCAATTCTTTTCCATCAGCAAAAAGAATATGGGGGTAATCGTGAGATCTTGCTGGCGTTCCGTCTTTGGGATGTCCAACACCCAAGAACCAACTAGCTCTTGTACAAAATTCTTTATCCAAGCTGCTAAATTCAACCGCAGCTAAAATTTTCGAAGTTTCTGCAAAAGAGTTCTTACCAGTAATTAAAGCCTTTTTGTTTTTAACCCTATAAAATCTTTCCCCTTGCTTATTAGAGAAAATTGTTTCAGAGAGTGCGTTTGCAAATAGTGATGGAGCGGCAACGAGCAACAATTCAGGCATTGCTTCGCTATGCGGTACCCTTCCTTCTCCGTAAACTTTTTGAAATTCTCTTACATTTGCCCTTCTTTGATGCGCAAGATAAGCCAAACCCCAAGGAACTGAGATTGGATAAGTTAGAGTAACTACAGCACTGGAAATCAATACGCCCCAGGGGCGGTCTTTATTTTCTTGAATCTCCAAGGGGGCAGTTATTTTTTTATATAACTCATCAAGATTGTGTTCAAGTTCTCCAAATTTTGTTTGCCGTTGTTGTTGATAAGTAACAAGATTTTCGCGCACTTCTGATGTAAATTTATCTGCCGAGCCACACAATGCTCTTCTTACATTATTATCGTTAATTTCCATATACCAACCACAAGGGAGAGCATAGCTCAATAGTTTCCTTTGATGCAAAACCCCATAAACAACTGGATGGCTACTCTGGCTAGTTCGTTCATAAGCAACTGCACACCCATTGGTAAATTCTGCTACAAGCAGATTTTCTCCCAGTTTTTTAGTTTCTTTAACTTTTTCTTCTAACATTATTTCCCTCTAAAATTACTCTTTAGAAACCTCTGGAGTTTCAGCTTTTGCTTTCTTTTCTTTTCCTTTTACCGGCTGCTCAGATTTCTTCTTCTGCTTCTTAGGTCGAGCAGCAACTTTTTTGGATTTTTTATCCCATACCGGCAAATTTAATTTTTCAAAAGCGGCTTTAACCGTTTCGTGGCTGGCTTTTGCTTTAAGGTCAATCATTTCCGCTAAAGGTTCTAAATGTTTAACATTAACCTTCTTTCGGCGGACATTGCCATCAACTAAAACGTAACCCGCGCTTATTTCTTCGACTACAACACATTTACTGCCAGAATCGCGGCCAGCAATCTTTACACATAATCTTCCAACTTCGAATAAGCTCATTGTGACAACCTCACTTTATTTTTTAACAAAGTTCGGGTGCAAGCAGAACAGAGTTTGCCGCCATATTTTCGTTCCGGCCTGCGGGCCGTTTTAGGCAAAGCAACTAATTTTCCCGGTAATTTTCTGGGAACTCCAGCTAACGGTTTCTGGCAATTAGCACAAATAGCTTTAGATGGCTTTCGCTGACGGTACTGTAATTTAGTCCTTCCGCCAGGCGCTTTTACAAATACTTTTCTGAATCGTCCTGATCTATACATTCCTCGTGGCATTTTATAACCTCGCGAGCTCAGAATTCTAATCCGAGTCGCCTCTAGATATATCCTCTTGGGATTTACAACTAAATTAAACGGGCTCTTTAAAAACCTTTTGGTTAATTTAACTACTGCAAGAGTATCCCTAATATTTAAATATTCTAAGCAAGTACTTATAACCCATATTACTAAATTATAACAATAATTAAACGAGGTTTATAAAAATGGTTACAGATGAAAAATATTTTAAGATTATGCGTTTGTTTGCTCATTATCAATTTATTTTAGCTGGGGCAGTTATGGGGGTCATGACTGGATTAATGACTTCATTTATGGGAAAATTTGTTGAAGCAATTGGTGACCCGCTTATAGAAACCTTTGTACCAGAAGAAGAACAAAAAAAAGCTCAAAAGAAGATTAAAGAAGGTATCAAAAAGGTTAAAACCGAACTTCCAAAAGAGATGAAGGAGTTTGTTGCTGAATTCGTCCAGCAAGCACCAAAAATTTATGCCCTGATTAAAAATGAAAAGAAAAATGTAATCCCTTCTTTAACTGATAAATTCTGCGACCAAGGTTTAGCCATCGTAGAAAAATATCCTCTTGGTCTTAAAAAATTAACGGAAGAGTTAGATGAAGACACTATTACTGCTTATGTTGTTTTGAGTCAAAAGAAAGGCTCTCCTGTAGAAAAAATGATAACTGAAATTACTGCTTGGCTTACCAGTGATAAAGAGATTTTTACTACGCTTGCGACCTTGGGCAAAACTGGAAATAAAACCGGCAAGGGTAATAAAAAATCTAAAATATGAACAAAAAAGTTAAAGAAAAAAGATTAAAAATTTAAAAAATAAATTAAAAATAAAAATTTAGTTTCCACAAGAAGCTAAATTATTACTTCCGCTGGCTTCCCAGCCAAATCCAGCTGAGGGCACGGTTGCTTCCAATTTCATCTTACATTCTTCTGGAGGCGTATTAAAAGCGTCACAGATTGCGTTCAGTAGACTTACTGAATCTCGACCTGCGGAAGCCATTACTCCGTTGATTACCAAGGTAGGTGATCCTTGCACACCATATTTGTCATTTTCAACTTTATGGATGTCAAATAGAGGGAATTGCCCACTTAGCCAGGTAGATTTATCAGCTAAATTTTCCATTACAGAAAATTCCTGGTCTGCTTTAGCAGTACAAGCACCCAATTTACTTTGGTCTATTTTAGCAGTAACTAAGCATCCTGCTCCATCGCCTTCGTCTAAGAAACATTTTAAGTAATCTAAAAATTTAGTTTTCTGTTCTTTCTCAATGCAGTACTGGTTTAATTGCTCTTTAATTTCGGTTTCTCCATGCATGGAGTAAGATACAAACTTGACGGAAAAGTCCATTTTACTGCCCAATAAATAAGCTACTGGTAACATTCCTTTTTCAATCTGAGTTCCGTAAGGGCAGTGGCTCATCACAAATACTTCTACTTTGGGTTTATCGGATTTAACTACCTCTGCAGGAGGTACTGCGCTATCTAATGCAGGAACTTCGGTTAAACTAATTGCCTGTGGGAAAAATAATTTTCCGTCTTTGGTGATGTATCCGTCAATTTCCTGACCGGAAACAGATAATTTCATCATATAAACGTCTCCTTGATCTTCTATTGCTTCTAAGTCGGCTACCGTCTGCCCTTGTAGTAAATTAGTATTAATAAAATCTAAAGCCTTAGCTGCAGCTTCTTCCTTAGAATCTCCGCTAGAATAAAGATTAAAGTTAGTGACTAAGGAAAGAAATAATAAGATTGATAATCCTAAAGTACCTACTTTCCAATAATTTATTGCTTTTCTTTTTGCGGGAACTTTATTAAAAGTGTCCTGATTAAATTCTTTACGTTCTTCCATGTTTGGTTTATTTTCTTCCATCATTAAAAACCCCCAATTTTCTTTTTTATTTGGCTATTTTTTGTTATTTGGTTATTATATCTAAATTTTTGTTAACTTTATATTTTGTTAATGGTTTATTATGTTTTATATTTTATTAACTCGTTTAGTTTCAGTTAAATATTCAATGTAGTTTAAAGATTTTCCGCAACCCTAAGCTGAAAATCAGTGAAAAAATAATATAAACACCTAACCAGCCGGGCTGCCAATTAACTATCGGCACGGTAAACTCTCTTCCCATCGGCCTTAGCTTATTATGGTAAACAGTTATTTTTTCAATCTCTGAATCTTGATAAATAGAAATAGGTTCTTCGTATTTTAATTTTTCAGTTACGGTAATTTTTTTATTTTGTTCTAACTCTCCTTTTTTGAGGGTAACAAAAAAAGTTCCTGCCGGACTTTTAAGATTCCAAGTGGCTTTTCCAGCATTAATTTCCTGTTCAGCTTGCGGTTGTAATTCTACTCCTTCCGGAACAATTAATTCTGCTGGTCCAATTATTCCTTCTTTAAATTCAGCGGTAATTCCAAACGCTTCTCCGGGAAGAAGCGGCTCATAAGTTAAATGGGCAGTCATCCACCCAAAGATTAACAAAATAGGCAACATCGTAATCAGCGTCGGTTTAAAGGAGTGCTTCATGTAATCCAGATTAGCTTTCATAGCTTCTTTCTGTACCTTCATCATTTCTTCAGGTTGGGAACGCAGCTCTTTCATTTTATTTTGATATTCTTTCTGCTGATCCTTTAATTTTTTCATTTCCGCCTGATTGGTGAAATATTTATAGACCAACGTAATCAATACGGAAAGAACAAAAGCTAGAATAACAATCGCCAAAAAAGGGCTTAATTCTATTATAGGCATAAGTACGGGATTCAAGACTGGATCCAAAAAAGACATAAAGCTTAATTGATATTAAATGATTTATAAAGGTTATGGTGCAGAAAAGTACAGAATTTATTCGAAAACTTTTAAAGTAGCGCTCTTTTTAATATCAATATGTTACGTAGAGAATTTTTGAAAGGAATGGGTACCGGTATCTGTACTTTAGTATTAGGTAGTCCTGCTTTTGCTGCTGAAACCGAAGAACCTAAACCAAAAGAAACTGTGCCAAAAATACCTATTTATTTAACCATAGATGACGGACCTACCCAGGACATGGATAATATTCTAAAAATCCTAGGTACCGAACATAAAGTTACCTTCTTCCTGGTTGGAAAACTATTAGAAAATCCTTGGCAATATGCCCGGGCCCGAACCGCTTTAGAATTAGGACATCAGTTAGCTAATCATTCTTATTCCCATCCTTTCTTTTCAAATATACCTTTAGCTAAATCAAGAGAACAGATCTTAAAAACGGAAGAGATACTCCAAAGGTTATACCAAGAAACCAATCGCCCCTTTGTAAAATTATTTCGTTTTCCTTACGGGGATAATGGTTATTTTGGTTCTAAAGATGGAAAATACCATGGCAGTTATCAGCAGCGTAAAGAACTGGCTGGTTTGCTTACCGAATTAGGATATACATCATATTTATGGGATGCGGTTGATGGCAGCCACCGTAACTTAAAACCTAACAGCGTTGTGCTTACGCATGACCGCATTAGTGGTTTAGGCACATATGTAGCAGATTATTTTATCAGATCAGGCAAGTATGAACTGAAAGCTTTGCCAATAACAGATTAAAATTTGTTAAAGAATTTATTAAATTAAAACAGTTTACTTTTTTTACTCCATCATTTTCCTTAAAGCAGGATGCATATCCATCATGTGGTGCTTGGCAATATCTTCATAGAGTTTATACACAATCATTACCGATAATAACATCCCTGTTCCGCCGGAAAGTGCGCCAGTTAAATCCGCTAAGGCTGCTAATAACCCCACGGAAGCACCGCCTACAATAGTTAAAGGCCAAATATACCTGCTTAATATCTTTTCTAAAACGCGTTCATCACTTCTAAAACCAGAGATTTGTAATCCTGAAGAAAGAATCTGTTTAGCTTGGCTTCGCGCATCCATGTTGGCCGTCTGCATCCAGAAAATACTAAAAATTACTGACCCCACCATAAATACAGTAATATAAATCAAAGCTTGGCCTAACTGAGATATATTAAAACTGCCTTTGATAATATTTTGCACTAAATCTGGCGAACTTAACCAGTAAGCTAATCCGCTGATAGGTGAATTTCCTGAAAATCTGCCTAAGATGGGAAATCCCCATTTTTCTAATAAACTGGCAAATAGATTAACATTAGCCATCAAAGCAGCAACTAAAATAACCGGAATGTTAGAAGTATAAAAGAAATTTAAAGGCCATCTGATTCCTTGCCCTCTTACTTTACCAAAAGAGAGGGGAATTTCTACTTTCATGGATTGAGCATAGACACAAATAGCAAAGACCACGATGGTGGAAATAACTGCAGCCATCTGTAAAGTTGCTGTAGTTACATCCCCCGCAGTTAAAGATTGGAAAAAGGCAGGTATTGCACCAGCAGCAATATCGGGGTTAGTTGGTGAAGGTAAAAAGTTAAACGCCCTAATAAAAACTTGTTGTGCTACTCCTCCTACGATAAATAAACTGATCCCAGAACCAAATCCCCATTTGGTAACTAATTGGTCCATAAACATGATTACTAAACCGCCCAAAATCAATTGGAAGATTAACAAAAATTCTAGTTGCGTATATAATGAAGTACCTGCCAATTCTGCAGCAGGAGCTAAACCCCCCATTAAAACATAAATAGCAGATTCAAAGATAATAAAAAAAATTCCTAATACTTTTTGTAAACCTTGGAAGCGCTGCCTGCCTTCAATCGAAGTTAAATCCAATTTAAGAATCCCCGTTCCTGCTAATAATTGCAGCACGATGGAAGCGGTAACTAAAGGACCAATTCCCAAAGAAATAATGCTTCCAAATGAAGCACCCAAGATAATTGATAAAAATTCAAATTGTTGTAAAGCGTTTTCTCCTAAGCCAAACAAAGGAACAAAACCCATCACAAAGAATAAAACTAAAGCAATTAAAGTCCACTTTAATTTCTCCTTAAAAGGCAACCTCTTTTGTTTGGGCCCTTTTACTTCAGGGAGATTAAAGATAATTTTATCCAATAAAGACATTTTTACTCTTTAACCTTAGTTTTATCTTCAACAGAATCCTCAGAAGATTTTTTAGCTGCTAAAATAATTTCTCCGCCTGCAGCTTCAATCTTTTCTGCGGCTTGAGGACTGCATGAAGACACTTTGATCTTTAATTTAAATGAAGTATTTCCCGTACCTAATAATTTAGTGTAGCCTAATTTGGCGAGATCAACTAAATAGAATTGTCCTTCTTTGGTTATTTTTCCGGCATCCATCCATTTATGTACAAAATTATCCGTAAAAGTTCCCACATTTAAGGCTTTGCTTGCAGGAGTAGTGCTTTTAGAAGTAAATCCTCGGCTGCCTAAGACGATGCCATATTTTTTATGTCCAGCTCGTTTTCCGCTTCCTGCTCTACCTCGGCCACCCCGGCTTCCTGCTCCTCTTCTTTTCTTTCGAGCTCCACCGCCATGCGTACCACTGCCTTTACCTCGGTACCGGCCTACCTTTTTTCTCTTTTTAACGACCATCTTTACAGCATCCTCATGATTAGATCATTCATTTTTTCGCCACGGTATCCTAATCCTCCGCTGGCATTAAATGAAACTTTTATACCTTTTCGGCCAAACCCTTTTCTGGGCGGATTTAAGCGGAAATATTTTTTATATTTTTTACCTTCTACCACTAAACAATTATAAGTATATTTACTTTTCGAATCTCCTTCTCTTTGTAAGAAAGGTTGTCCTCTCTTTTGGATCAATTCTGTAAAAGTTTCTGAGCTGATTTCTCCCCAGGTAATATAATCTTTAACTTTTGCTAGCATTCCTTGATTTACCAAATTATTTTCTAAAACAACACAATGGTTTTTTCTAGTTAAATTCATGAGAAACAAAGTATTTTTAACCGGCCGAGGTACTTTTACTAAACCCCTAACTAAAACTACGGCTAGTTTTTCTTTTGATTCTTGTCCGTTTTTACTATTTCCAGTTTTACTATTTTTGTTTTTTTCAGCCATTTTAGTTGTCTTGTCTTATATTTATTCAGTAATTTCTTTTCTGGTTTCTTTTAGTTTTCCTTCGATAATATTCAATTTTTGTATATCGCCGGGAGCAATTTTAACTTCGGAAACTTTCTTTAAAGCATCCATTAAGGCAAAGACTAAATTTATTTTAGTTCCGGTCTGCCCTTCGGTTTTACTCCAAATATCTTTAATTCCGGCTAATCTAAGTATTTTAGCACATTCTCTCTCAATACATAAGCCTTTTCCTCTAGGAGCAGGTTTTAATTTTACAATTACTGAACCGCATTTACCTTCTACTGCAAAAGGAATTGAATTCGGTTCACGAGAGTCTGATTCCCAACTACCGCTGCCCCGACGTATTCTCATTAAATGTAAGCGCGCGCTTCGTTTGGATTTGTCTCGAGCTGGAACGGTTTCCTTACTCTTGCCTAACCCTATGCCCACGTAACCATTTTTATTTCCAACTACCGCACAGGTAGTGAATTTAAGTTTATTTCCTTCTTGAGTTTTTTTCTGAGTTTGTTTAAAGATTCGTCTTTGCCCGCCACCAAATTTACCTCGAGCTTGTCCGATTAATAATAAGTCTTCTTCTAAATCTGGTAATAAAACATCAACAATTTCCGATTCAAGAATAGTGTCCCCAGCATCAAAGATATCTCCGATGTCGGTAATAGTTCCATCTTTAACTTTCTTTCCTAAAGCGGTTTTAGGAACCCAATCTCGTTCAAGCTGGGATCTTTTATCTTCAGCTTCGCCTACAAGTTCCTTTTCAATTGGCCCTAAAGGTTCGATTGCTTCTGGTATGGTATCCATTTTATTTTTAATTACCTATAATTTTCTTTTTAACTTGTTCGAATGCGTCGGTTATTTTTTTATGCTCACCGTCGCTTTTTAAATATTGCGTAAATCTTTTTCTTGAACCTTCTTTTTTAACATTTTCTAAGTCTTCTTGAATATGTTTTCCAGTTAAGATTTCATCGCTAGGGAAAATTTCTTTATCGGCACCATGTGGAATGGTTAATCCTGCATCCAGTGCTCCTTTCAAAAAAGCATAAGCTTTTCCTTTATGTAGAGGAGCTTTAGCGCCAGTATCAAAAATAGCTTCTTGATGTCCTTCTTTAAGAACTTTTTTTCCGAAGGCTAAACCAGCTAAATATGCTGCCGGTAAGTTTTTACAGGAAAATTTCCAGCCCAATTTTTTTAGGACAAAAGAATCCATTGCAACTAAAACTTTATCACCAGTAGGTGCAAATTCAACCAACTGTGCGTTTAGTTTAGTATTACTGAACCGCAAAACCATTCTTTTCTTTTTAGATAAAAGTAACTTCAATCGTTTAAGATAGTTAGTTTTTCTCTTTCTTTCCCGATGGAAAGGTACGGTTTTTGGTTTTAAGGATGCCATTTTGTAATTTTAATTTTTGTTTTTTTGTTTTTTGTGTTTTTATTTTTTTAATTTGGTTTTTTATTTCGTCTTTATTTTTTATTTTGTTTTATTTTGGTTTTTGTTTTTTGTTTATCTTAATCCTGATTTATTTTTTAAGTTGAACTAAATTTTGTTCTTTCAAGTAAAGTTTGATGTGCCTTCTGTTTCTGAAATAACCACCTTTACATTTCAAGCACAGCATCTGATAAGTTTGGGTAGGGATAATACTCTTGTTACGTAACTCTTTTAATAGCTCTCGTTGAGCCCTGATTCGGTTAATCCATTTTGTTTTCTTATTAACAATGGAGTTTTTTGAACCTTTTCTGGATCCTAAACCGCCTTTTCGCCCTTTCTTCTTTTGTGCAGCAATTTTACGTGCTCCTGCACGGGAATGGAAGTTGGTTCTGTCTTCAGTAATTTTATGGACGGCGATTAATCCGCGAATATCTGAACGGGTGATTGCTTTTTTAATATCTTCTAGCGCCCCTGGTGCAAATTTTACTTTATGCGGGGACACTTTCATTACTTTTCCGGCAAGGTTTTTTTTATTTCTCATTTTTGATTTGATTTTGTTTTATTATGTTTTATTATGTTTATTTTATTTTTTAAGTTAATTTTGTGATTATCTTCGTTTAGTAATAGTTTTTTCAACTATTTCTTTTTGTTTTTCCTCTTCACTCGCTGCGTCTAGTTCAGCTTCTGCAGTTTCACCAGCAGCTTCGGCTTGTTCTTTTTCTTTTTTCTCTTTTTCGTCTTTCTTTTTCTTTTCTTCTGCTTTTTTCGTTTTGTCTTCTTCTTTCTTGCTGGCTTCGGCTAGTTTTTTCCTTCGAAGAGCTTTTCTTTCTTCAAACTCTTTTTCAATTGATTCTACCTTTTTAGGTACATCTTTTACATTTAAAACAGTAATTTTATTCTCTTGAGCAAGCTTAAGTAATTCAATCCTTTTTTTCTGGCCGATTTTTGCGATAACTGCCCCTTGTGTTTTAGCATTTAAAGCCAATAGTTCAGCGCTATTATGAACAATAATCATTTCTAATCCAGAGAGATGTAATCCTCGAACTGCTTTGGGAGATCCGAATCCTGGGCGGGGCAATGCTGGTCTTCCTACATGCATCTGCCTAACTTTAGAGTGTCTTCCTCGCGGATGTCTCCAGCGAACTTTAATCCGATCTACAAAGTTAGACTCCTTAACTATAAAGTAAGGTTGTTTTTTCTTTGCTTTACGCCGTAATGCTAATAATTCTTTGATTTCCATTTTTTAATTTTTATAAGTCCTTCCCTGCTTTATGAGTAATATAACAACCGTCTTGGAAAATTCTTCGGTCACGGTTAGTTACTCGACATAAACTTTCTATTTGCGCTGCAGCTTGTCCGGCTGCTTCTTTGTCTAAACTGCAAATAGTGATTATGTTGCCGTTTATTTTTACATCCACGTTCTTAACTAAATGAACTTTTCTGGGTACAACTTCTCCCATAAAGTTTTTGATTACAAATTCGCTTCCAGAAACGGAAACGCTCATAGGAAAATGCCCGGAGCATATTTTTAGTCTATATTCATGAAGTTCTTCTACGCCTTTAACCATGTTGATAATATGGGATTCAAAAGCGCCAATGATTTTTTTCTCCCGTTTAGTTGCTTGGGGAGCTCTCAAAATAATTTTATTTCCTTCTACAGTTAAAAAAACACCCGGATAGGTAAACTCTCGTTCTAGTTCTCCTTTGGGGCCTTTTACTTTAAGGACATTATTTTCTAATCTTACACTAATTTTTTCCTTAAGTTCAATTTCCCGAGTTAGGTCTTCTTTCATTTTTATTTTAATTGTTTTTGATGATAAACTCTAATAACAATAAGCTAACAATTTGCCTCCCGTTCCTTTCTCTTTAGCCATGGTGTGGGTGCAAACTCCTTGCGGCGTGGAAACAAAGATTAATCCAAAATCCTTTGCCAGCAAATAACGCTTTTCCCATTTTTCAAAATTATTCTTCTTGGTAGAAAACCTAGGCTTAATAACGCCACATTTATTCAAGTTTCCCAATAAGTTAACTTTTAATATGCCGCTTTTTCCGTCATTAGTTTCTTCAAATGAACCGATATAATTATTTTCATTCATAAGTACCAGTATTTTTTTGACTATTTTAGAGGCGGGCTTAATCAGTACTTCTTTCTTTCCGATTCTTTCCGCATTGAGTATTTTTGTTAATGCGGCCGCCAATGGATCATTCAACATTTTTTCATAACCTCGCTATCATTAACTAAATTTCTTAAATCCTAAATCGGGAGCCATTTCCCGGAAACATTGCCTGCATAAATGCAAACCATATTTATTGATGTGTCCGCCCATCCGGCCACAGTTTTTACATTTTCTAAGTGCTGTACCACAGGTTCTGGTTTTAGGGCGATTAAATTTGATGAACTTTGCTTTCTTAATCGGTTTGTGGTCCAGTTGTGTAAATGCTTTTCGATAATCGCTAGTAGTCATTTTTCTTCCTTTATTTTTTGATTTGTTTTGTCTTTTTATTTAATTTTTATTTGATTTTTTAATTTAAGGCTTTATTTGGTTTTTTATTTGGTATTGATTTATTGAGCATAATCTTATTGTACATTAACCCCTAAACTTTTTACAAACAGGATTGCTTCTGCTTTGCTGATTTCATGTTTCCGACCGACTTTGGTTGGTTTAAGTTTTCTCTTTTTAACTCTAAAACCGGGCCGTTCTAAAGTAATTGCTGCTTCTAAACCCATTATTTTTAATTCCGGATCATATTCTAATCCCTCGATATCAATATATTCCGGGATTCCAAATGAAAAATTACCTTCTTTGTCAAAATTTTTTGTTAATAAGGTGTTTTCTTTTGCTGCTAATAATCTTTTTAATAATGCGGGACAATTTTCTCGGATGGTTGCTTTACAGCCAATAGCTAAACCAGGACGTAATCCCCAACCAGGAATTCTTTTCTTAGTGATTGTTTTTACGGGCTTGACCGGAGAAAGCTTTTGTAGTAAAATCAAGGCTTTCTTTAACATATCTTCACTTTTGCCTATTCCCACGTTTAAGGTAATCTTTTCTATTCTGATTTCCCGCATGGGATTAGTTTTGTTTTCTTTGGTCATTTTTTCTTATCCGTTTATTTCTCTAAGGTTTTTCCTAAGTGTATTTCTGCTTTACTTTCACCGACGACAAAAAAGTATTCTTTGGCCGTATCGATGTCAGTATCTCTAGCTGAATAAGTTGCTTCTACGCCTTTAACTGTTTTTAAAACCCCGGTATCACCAGCGTGTTTTCCTTTAACTAAAAAGACGTGTGCGCCTTCTTTAAAAGGCAGGATTTTTTTAATTTCTAATTTAGGTAAACTAAGTATAAAACTATCTCCAACTTTGGCTTTTTTATCAGTAACGATATTCTTGCCATCGTGTAAATTAAATTGAAGTTTTCCTCCCCGCAAAACTGTTTTTCCCACTACTTTACTTATTTTGATTTTACTTTCTTCTGCAGAGATTTCAATTAACACTAATCTTCCTTTAGTATCAACTAATAACCGGTAATTCTTGGAAATAAGTGGAATGGAGATAACATCAAACAAACCTACAATCAACCGATGATCTTTTCTTCTTTTGCCGTCAACTAAAACTTCTTGGTTGTTTAAGATTTTTTTGATTTCTCCCGTAGTGGAAGCTATTTTCAGTTTGTCCCTCAAGATAAGACCTAAAGGTAATCCGTTTGCCAAGGCATGGGCACCAGGATTAGGCCTAATCGTAAATTTATTTTCTTTCCTGTTGATTATCCACGTTTTAGGGGATACTGGTCTTTTCAAGTGATTCTTCATTTTTTAGCTTCAACTCCCGTTTTGGTTGCTTTCGGTTCTACTTTCTGATCCTCATGTGTTTTTAATTTCATTTTTCTTTTTTTATCGCTTAAATCTAAAGTTAAAATCATCAAATTGGATGGAACAAAAGAGGCTAAAACTCGAGTGCCGTCTTTCTTAATGTTGTCTAACCCGGTAATTTGTACTTTTTCTCTTTTCAAATCAACGTGTTCAATTTTTCCTTCTTTCTTTTTGAATTTTCCCCGTAATACTCTTACTGTGTCATTTTTTCTGATTTGAATATTACGTAGACCATATTTTCCCCTCAATTCAGGGGATAAATGAACGTGAACCATTTTCTGCTTAATGTGTAAAGGAGCATTATATTTGTATTTACGTTGTTTGCGCACTTGAGTGCTCCTCTTCCAGCTCACTGAAAAACTTCTTTTAACCATTTTAAATAACCATGTCCGCTACTTTTGCAATTAAAGGCCATCGTTCCGCTACTTCTTTAGCAATTGGTCCTTTAAAGATTGTTCCTTTTGGATTTCCTTTGTCATCTTTTAAGACGACAGCAGCATTATCTTCAAATTTGATTCTGGTTCCGTCTGGCCGGCGGTATTCTTTTTTCTGCCGAACAATTACGGCCATAACTACGGTTTTACGCATTTCTAATTTACCTTTTTTAACTGCAGCCATGACAAAGTCCCCTACACCAGCTGAAGGAACTCTTCCTTTAACGGTCTTGTGTCCTTTCACGGAAAAGATTTTTATCAATTTAGCACCGCTGTTATCACAGGTAGGCACTAATGCTTCCAATACTAATCCTCGGGTGACTCTTGCTTTAACTGCTTTCATTGTTTGGGTACCGCCATATAGTTTTGTGCTTTATCGTTCATAGCTTGAACTTGTTTTCTCGCATACTGGTCTAGTTCTTCATCTTCTCTACGCCCATGTATAACCCTACCAGCTGCCATGATAACCATCATCAAAAGCACGCCTGTGACGCTGCTTCTTAAATAAGTCTTATTCCTATCCCGATCTTCTATAAATTGTTGATACGCGGAATCATTTTCTAAACCGACTAGTTCTGTTTCTAAACCAGCATATTGCTGTTTCCATTTTTGGCAGGAAGCCTCGTCATGATTATAAGCACAAGCAGTAAAGGTTTCTGTAAGTTCAGTAAGTGCTTGCTCAATTGGATGCGGCCGATTCATTTGAGTACCAAAATACATTACTGCACCCCAGCTAGACAAAATGCCAACCACCCCACCGATAGACATTACATTAGCCACTTTCTTGGATATTTTCATTGTTTATTCTCCAAATCAGTATTAAGTTTAGTTTCTGGTTTGTTTTCTTCGTCTTCTTTTCTTCGGGAGGGAGTAATGGATAAACTCATTCCAGTTAAAGTCATACACAAAAAAAATAAACCTAGTAAAGACTGACTAAGTGCCTTGCTGCGATGATCTACACTCAAAGAATAATAGTTATTATGCATCTCCATCAAGCGCGGTGTTCCCGACCGGAGATTATCTTGTTGAGACCAATACTGGTGTAGAACTGGCTCAAATTCATCAAAACCAGCACAAAATTTTAATCCGTTTACATTGCGAGGTTCCAAACGTTTCACCTCGTTACATAACCAAGCAGTAGGATGATTAAAACCGTGAGATTCTAATTCTTTATGATATCTGGACTCTAAGTCGGATAGGCTATTTTGAATTTGTTGAAATGTTACATTAATTGCCCCAACATCCTTTTCGTATTCGCGCGCACGTTTCTGATGATACTCACAACTGGCTACAGTACCAACTAACCCTAACCCGCTAACAACTGTTATTCCCATTCCGATTTTATTTATTAAACTCATTGCTCTTCCTCAGTAGTTTTACTTTCTACTTTTTTAACTTCTTTTACATTTGCTTTTTTATCTTCAATGATTTGAATAATAACGTGATTTTTAGTTTTGCTGATCGGCCTAGTTCTAGCAACCAAGACAGTTTGACCAACTTGCGCGTCTAAGCAAGGAGGATTATGCACTCTTAATCTTGATCGTCTGGTTTCGTATCTTTCATATTTAGGCACGTAATAAGAGCGGAACCATTCAATGGTTGCAGACTTATTGGTGTCTTTCTTAACTACTTTTCCAGTTTGTAATTCTTTCTTTACTGCTAGACCGCCTGTGAAAGGGCAGTTTCGATCATAGTATTGACTATCATAAGCTCTCTTTGGAGCGGGTATTCCCAAAACTTCTTTTCGTGTTTCCATATTATCTTCCTTTTAACCGTTCTTCCGGTCGTTTCATGATTTCTTTACCAGAGATTATTTCTCCAGTAGCTGATACTTTGAAAGTGATGGTATTTTTTAACAAGACCGCGTCTTGTCCATCAGCTTTTTGGATTGTAATGGTTTGTTTAGTCTCGTCGATTATTTTTCCTTTCATGCCCACTTGGCTAAGATTGGTGGATTGTATGACTTCAATCATTGTTCCAATCAATTCATGAGGAAAAATATTCCTTTGAACCATTTTTCTACCTCACCAAAATCCGCGGGATTTTGATGCTTTTACTCAACCTCAATGGTTTCTTCCGGAAACCCCAGTTCGATTAAGACCGGCTTCATTCTGGATTTGTGATCGCCTTGAAGTTCGATTTGTCCACTTTTGGCCGTTCCGCCGCAAGCAAACTTATTTTTCAACTTCTTGAATATTTCTTCAATATTCGCTTCTTTCTCAACGCCTTGGATAATCGTATACTTTTTTCCAAACTTTCTTTTTTCGACTTTTACGATTATTTTTTGCTGCTCACGGGCAATGGCCTCACAGACACATAAATCCTGAGGCAATCCGCATTGATTACATACGTCAACCATCTTTTTAGATTCTATACCTCTTTCTCTGCCAGGAAAGTTAAAACCCTGGCAATGCTTTTTTTAGTTTGTTTTAATTTACCGGCACTACTAGCACCAGTTCCGGTAGCTACTTGAACATTTAATTTTAAGAGTTCCTTTTTAAATTCTTTTAATCTTTCTTGTAATTCTTCTGAATTCAGCTGTTTAAGCTCTTTGGAAATTTTCATTGTGATGGTGAACCTCTTTCCCTAATTTTGTATCCAGCATACGCCAGAGCTAATCCTGCTAATCCCAAACCAGCCCAACTTGCTACTTTTTTATTCTGCTCAGCTACCTGTAATTGAGTTTTATCGCAATAGGGTTTACTATTCAATCCTCGGTTACACTCTATCTGGGCATATAACAAAGGTTCATAATCAGCAGAATAATTACAGCTTTGGGCTAATCCCGCAAACCCAGCAATACCACCACCAACCAAAAGTCCCGTACCGACAATATTATGTACTAAGCTCATTCTTTTACCTCGGTAGTTTCTTCAGTAGCTTTACTCTCTTCTAATTTAGGTGATTCTTCGGCTGGTGCCACTAATTTTGATTCAACTTTAACGGTCTCATCTGGAACTTTTTCTTTTGATTCTTCGGTTTTAACTTCAGCTTTCTTTTTAGTAGCCCTTTTCTTAGGTGCTGCTTTCTTTTTTACTGATTTTTTCTTGGATTCAGATTCATCAATTTCTTCAATAATTTTGGTAGGCTCTGCTAATATATTAACTCGATCAGGCAGTAATAAATCTGCAGGCATGATGGAAACTTTAACCCCAATAATTCCGCTTTTTAACAAAGCAGATTTTTTGGCCGTTCGTACGCCAGTGATAGCGATGTCCCCGCATTTTTTTAAATACCCCATATAAAATCGCCAACTTTTAGCTCGAGCACCAGGGATTTTTCCGGAAATGAATATTTCTACACCTAAAGCTCCAGCAGCGATAACGCTTTCTAACATTTTATGTCCAATCCCTTTAAATCGGGCTGAACCAAATCGTTCCAGTGAAGAAACAATCCGTTCAGCAACCACATTTGCATCCAGGAAAGGATTTCTGATTTCTTCAATTTCTATCTGGGGATTTTCTAATTCAAATTTGCTTTTGAGTACTTTAGTAAGTGCTCGGATATTGGAACCTTTTGAACCAACAATTAAGCTTGGTCGACTAGTATGGATTACTAATTTTTCACCTAAAGGAATCTTCTTTAGCTTGATGCTGGAGATACCTACTCCTCCTAAAGTTGTTTCTACATATTTCTGAATGTAATATTCTTTAGTTTTTTGGGCAATAAATTTTCGTTCAATCATGCTTTACCCCCTTTCTGCCGTAAGGTCCCTTTTTTTTGTAATTCTTCGTATAATTGAGATACTTCTTCTGTAGATTTACGTTCGATTTCTTCTTTCTTTAATCGGGCTGCTTTTTCTTGTGCTCTTCGCAGTAATTCTGCAGATGATATTTCTTTGACTTCTGGTTTGGATAAGGATTCTTTAACAATTTTTTTCTCGACTACTGCTGGGCTGGCAGGTTGTTTATTTTCTTTGTGCTCTGATTTAGCCACTTCAGTTTTAACTTCTTTTTTTGCTGCTGCAACTTCAGTTGCTTTAGCTTGTTTCTCTAATTTTGCTTTTCTGCCTTCTTTAACTTCTATTTCTACATGGCTTCTTTTAGTGGCAGTTCTGCGTCTTCCGCCAGTTAGGGGAATTGAAGCTTTATTAGCAATGATTTTAGTAATCTTCAAATCAGAAGCATTTAAGCCTTTAACTAAAGCATTAGCTTCTACTGATTTGACTAAAGCTAAGAGTTCTTTAGCAGCTTTCTGCGGAAATCTTCCCGCGGCCATTCCTGCTTTATGTCCGGTATCTTTGTAAAATTTCTTGAAAGGAACTGCTCTCTTTAAATCGGCTACTTCTTCTAAAAATCTCTTTGCATAAGCAGTATTCTTATAACGCAAAGCCCGGCAGATTTCAATACAGTGCTTGGTTGAAACCGGGATATCCAGAGCTCTAGCTACCGCAAAATGTCCTGGATTCAGTTTGTTATTTTTTGTAGCCATTAGGTTTACCTTGCTGAAATTGCTTTACTTGATCGAGTAGCTCCGATACCTGCTGAACTGTGTGTAACCATTTTTCGAGTATGGGAAAATTCACCAAATCGGTGACCCAACATTTCTGAAGTGATTGCAACCGGAACATATTCTTTTCCGTTATAGACTTTAATCATTTTTCCAATCATACTGGGCAGGATAATCATATTTCGGCAATGAGTTTTAATGTTGTTATCATTAGCATCAATTTTCTTTAATAATTTCTTTTGTTGTTCGGTAAAGCCTTTCTTTAATGATCTTCGTTGTTGTGCTGGAATCATGTTCATGAACTCCTTAAAGTCCATTGTTTTAAGTTCATCTTCGCTTTTACCATGCCATCTGAATTCTTTTGCCATGACCTTTTACTAAGTTTAATCAAACAGTAACTTTAAATGTCACCAATTGACGACTTGTCCCCCAATTAATTTTGAATGATTGTATCATTTTATATTCCTTTTATAATTTTAATGTTTTAGCTGCGGTATAAAATTTGCCCGCACCCCACGAAAATGAATGTAGGTTCCATTAAGGTCGTCGCAGCAATTGCAATCGAAAATGAAACTATCGGCACCAGCATAGAGCCAGACCTCACTTGAGGGTATGTCTCTTCTACTTTCGGTCCAAGGCGTCCCGAGGGATGGTCTTTTTCCACTCGCTTCATGAAGCACTGTCACTGCATTTTTTACGTCCTTGCACATCAGCAGAGCTTGAACGGCGTCTTTTTGAATTTTAGTTGCTTTATGAGGATGTCTGACTTTCTTTTTCACGGCTTCATCCAGCCAGTAATTTCTTCCTCCTGTAGGAATAGAGCATTTAACAGATACAACTCCGCGATGAAGTATTCTATTCTTTGAATACTCTATCTCCGTACCAGTGCACAGCTCGCGTGTATTTAAATCATTAACAATCCCTTTTAGCGCAGGGTTTCTCGTCTCGTGCAGGCGTTCTATAATCGCGTATATCTCTGGAAGCGTAGGCAATCTTCTCCCGTCGTTACAAGTATAGAAATAAGTCTCACATTTATTCTGCGACTTTACTAAATATTCTCCACCGTCTCTGCGGTGGACAACTTCACCATCTAATTCTAAGCGTTTGTAAATTACTGCCGGCTTGCCGTCCATTCCATATAAAACAATATTTTCTAGAACTATTGGCTCAACGGTTCTATTTTCTGCTGATTGTGAATTTGCCATGTTTACCTTCTCCTTCCCGTCCTTCTTGGAGCAATCTTACCAACTTTTCTTCCTGGAGGAGCACTCCTAGGCGATTGGGTTGGTCTTCCTTTAATATGTGAGCATTTTCCTCCGAAGGGGTGATCAACTGCGTTCATGGAGATGCCACAAACCTTTGGATATAATTTATTACGAGCGCGCATTTTTTTATAATTTGTTCCTGCTTTAAGGAAGGGTTTTTCCGTTCTTCCGCTTCCAGCCAAAACGCCAATAGCTGCTCGACAATTTGGCAAAAAGATTTTTTCTTTCTTAGAGGGTAATTTTATTCTTACTGTATTTTCATCTTTAGCGACAATCTTAGCAAAGGTTCCGGAAGCTCTTACTAATTTTCCGCCATCAGCAGGTCGCAATTCAATATTATGAACTAAAGTCCCTTCAGGGATATCTTTTAATGCCAGAACGTTACCGACTTTAAGTTCAGTACTGGTTCCAACGGAAACTTCATCACCAACTTTAATTCCTTCAGGAGCAAAAGTTAAATGTTTAACCCCAGTTAGATAAGCAACTTCCATCAAAGGCGCGCTATGTCCTGCACAGTGGATCAATTCAGTTACCCTACCTACGGTTTCTAAAGCATAATGTTTTACTTGTCCTTCAAAGTGGTGTCCAGGAGAGCGGTAAGTATTAGTTCCTCGTCCCCGCCTTTGTTGAATTATTCGTTTACCCATGGTCCTAGATCAATCCTAGATCAGCGCTAACGTCTGAAGCCAAGCTTTCTCCTCCCAACTTAACATAAGCTTTTTTCTCACCACTAAATGAATTTTGAATATTAATTTTGACTACTTTTACTTTAAATAATTCTTCTACTGCTCTTTTTACATCTGCTTTGGTTGCTCGAGGATGAACTACAAACACTAATTTATTGTCAAATTCAATCTGCCGGATGCTTTTTTCTGTAGACAGAGGATATTTGATAATCTGATAAGGATCAAATCGTTCTTCTTTTAACTGATGTTCCTCTGCTATTTTCAGTTCCGGTAATTTTTTTGTTTGAGCCATGTTTATAGGAATAATTTTTCATCAGCTATTTTTTTAACTGCTGGTTCGGTCCATAAAGTAATTCGGCCAGGCACTGCTCCAGGAGCTAAAAATTCAGCGTTTAAGGCTGCTGCGGCTACTGCATCTACCCCAGGAACATTCTGGGCTGCTTTTAATAATGCACAGTTACCGCCAGTAACAATTAAAACACTTTTTTTGCGTCGATATTTTCTTCCCCTCATCGTGCCTAATCCGGCCCGAACTTTTTTGAATAAGGATCGTTCTAATTCTGCATCAAACCCTAATTGGCTTAACATAGTTTGTACATCTTGGGTTTTGCTGATATTTTCAGCAGGAGCAGCTAAGATAAAAGGATATTCTGCCGGCACTTTGTGCCCACGAGTTTCTACAAAAGTCTTGTTTACGGTTGCTGCTATCGCCGAACGGATTGCTTTTTGATTTTCTTTTTTATTGATTTTTTGTTCTTGAATTTTAGTTGCTTTAGGAGGATGCGCTCTTCGTCCACCAACTGCTTGCGGTGAAAATGCCCCTACCCAGAAGAATCGTGTTCCCCGACGAGAAAGTATTTTTCGGTTACATCTGCTAATTCCTAAACCATAACATCCTCGGTATTTTCTTCGTCTTTTAGTTAACTTAGAAGAATGCCGTAACCCAGCTAAAGGAGTTGCACCATATAGTTGGCGAGCGGCACTTTGTAAAGCCTGAACTGCTCGTTTAATTAAATCTGGCCGGATTTCTTCAGAAAACTGACTAGGCATACTCATTTCTCCAGTTTTCTTGTTTTGCGAATCCAGTATTTTTAATTTCATGGTTAAGGTAATTGTTTATTTTTGTTTTTTAGTTTAGTTAGTTAAAGAGGTATATTTTATTTCAGGCGCATCTTTAGTCATTTTTGGATTTGCTCTGATGGAAGGAGTTAGTACTACTGCTCTCTTCTTAGGGCCAACGATGGAACCGCGTAACAAGCAATAAGCGTTTTTTACTAGCCCATAATGCCCTTTTCCTCCCGTAGGGGTTATTTCTTTACCATCTAAACCTACTTTTAACAGTTGTTTATTATATTCTGTTCGAGAGTGATAGCCCATCTTTCCAGATTGAGGAACTTGAAACTGTACTCGTTTAGGTGTCCACGAACCAAGGTTACCAATTCCTCGTTTAGTTTTTTCAGCTTTATGCTGTCGAATAGGAACACCAAATCTTTTTACTGTACCTTGGAAACCTTTTCCTTTAGAGATTCCATGAACATCTAGAGAAATTCCTTTTTCAAATACGTCTTCAATTTTGATTTCTTTGCCTAAAACTTCTTTTGCATAAGCTAATTTTTCTTCTTTGGTTCCGCCCAACATTATTTCCATCAATTTGGGTTTCTTAGTACCAAAGGTAGTTAATTTAGGATTAGAATGGACTAAAATTCGCACATCATCAAAATCAGTTACCTCTTCTGCTTTCTTTCCAGCTTTCTTTGGTAAAGGTATTTTCTTACCTAATTCTTTAGCTAATTTTCCAGCCAGAACGGTCGCAACTTTCTTTGGACCATATAAGAATTTTTTATAGAAACAGATACCGGCAACGGTCATGGGAGGACAGTCAACAATGGTTGAAGCCACCATAATATTTTCGCCTTTGGTTTGTGATTTTGGTTTGTTATCGACGACAAGAAGATGGGTCATCCCAGCTTTATAACCAATAAAAGCAAGGGGTTTAGCTTTAACGCTAGTAGTCCAAGTTCTGATTCGGGCTACTGAGTGTCTAGACCTTTTTCTAGGCCAGAACTGCATACTTCCCCGTCTTGGTTTTCGTATATTTCCCATCGTTAATTAACAGCCTATTTTTAACGCCCATCAAAGAATTGCTCCGAAGATGGTTGTTTTTTCAGGCCAATATCGTTAAATTATTTAATTGGTCGATCCAATCAGTTTAATTTAATCAGTTTTCCATCAGGATAAACGGTTATTTATAAATGTTGTGGTAATTATGCGAGTTGCTACTTTAGGATAACAACTAACAAAAGATTTAAAAAGTAACTAACAAAAAAGAAATAAAACCTTAAAATGACTTCACCACACACCGATATTGAAAGTGCACTTGCTTATGCTAGTCACGATAAAGAGGGCTTAGTTATTAGTTCACAATATCGCCTTGATCAAAAAAACGAGCATTTCGAAAAATTATTATCTGAAGTTAGGAGTATCGATGATTTGTTGGTGTTACAAGAAAGATTAGAAACCGATCTGCCGTGGTTTAAACTAGCTTCTGATGAAAGTGTTAAAGATTATTTTTCACGCTGGAACGTCCATATTGAAAATCATTCTGATTTAGAATTATTTGCCGCAGCCTTATCGCAGAGAATTGCTGACTTGGCGGTATCAGATTCAACTGCCCAGAAATACCAAGAAGAAAAAAAATATAGATTGCAATTAAGAAACCTGCCTGCTGCTTTATCACAATTTAAACAAACCCAGCAAAGTTTTGATAGTCTTGCCGAACCTTTAGATGCCCTGCTCCGATATGTGTACCAAGCTGTTACCGAGCAAGACTTTAGCATGGATGAAGATGGAGCAACGGCTACGCAAATATATTCAGGAAGAATTGAACTTAGCTTATGCCGGGAGAACAAAAAAGTTGTAGGATTATGTTTGGATTCTGGAAGAGATTTTGAAAACCAACCCGATTTTAATAAAACTACCTTTTTCGTTTACCCAATCTACCAAGAACGGGAAGTTACAACTGAAGGGCACACTTGGTATGGAAGAAAAAAAACAGTTACAGAAACAGAAATAACTGACCAGATAGAAAGGATGATTATCCGTCCAATGGACGTGCTTGATCATTACCTGCCAACGTCAATTTGTAAATCTGCTCGAACTAAAATGTATCGCTTCGAGCCTCCGACAAAAAAAATTAGTAACAGTCCCGTGGGAAAGGTAACGTGCTGGTGTTATTATCACTTTGGTTATCATGAACTCAACATCCCTAGTTTAACAGCTCAAGAATTTCTGCAAACGGCTAGAACTTGTGCTTTAGAAACGCCTGATACTCACCTGCAGCCGTTTAGAACGCTTCTGCAAACTCTCTTTAACCTACCAAAATACATGCATAACTATACAGTTAAATTAAACCAAGAGATGAAAGACATAATAGATAATATTCCAAATGGAGAATAAGATTTATATTGGCGCTCTTTCTTTTAATCTAAAATGAAATACTTGTTCACTAATGTGCTGGGAAGTTTTGTCCTAGATGACAAACTTAACTTTGTTGATTCTACTCTGTTCAAAACTGTCGAAGAATATAATAATAAAGAAAAAGCAGAAAAAAAATTAAAAAGCAAATATAAAGAGCTGCAATTGCTGCCTACAGAAAAATTATTCCAAGTCTTATCCTTATTTCAAGATAAGAAGTATTTTGCTGAATTTCATCAAAAAAATATTCAATTGACTAAAACTTTAATCAAACATTCTGTGGCTGAAGACCAATTGATTATGCAGGCAATTGCTAACATTAACGAATTAGACAAGAGCAATAATCTGTTAACTAAGCGCCTGCGGGAATGGTATGGTCTTTATTTTCCAGAGTTCTGTAAAGAGATTTCTAATCCAGAAAGATTTGTGGAATTAATTGCTGAAAAAAGTAAACAAGAATTGATGAAAGAAATTGATTTCAGCGAAACTGAATCGATGGGTGCTGAGTTAGAGAAAATTCACGTCGAAGAAATAACTTTACTTGCGCGGGGTATTTTAAACCAACAGCAGATTAGGAAAACACATGAACTTTATCTGCAAAAAGTAATGCAAAAATATTGCCCCAACATATCTGAATTAGCCGGAGTAACTATCGGAGCAAGACTGATTGAGTTAGGCAAAGGATTAAAACATTTAGCCATGCTGCCGGCATCAACCATCCAATTATTAGGAGCAGAAAAAGCTTTATTTAGACACATCAAAACTGGCAGCAAAAGCCCAAAATATGGAGTAATTATTAATCATCCTTTAATTCAAAAAGCAAAGAAAATTGATAAAGGAAAAGCTGCCCGTATGTTGGCAGATAAATTATCTTTATGCGCCAGGTTAGATTACTTTAAAGGTGAATTTAAAGCTACAGAGTATCGACAGGAATTAGAGGAAAAATTGCAATGAATGAAATAGAATTAAAAGTGTTGGACATTAATATAGAAACAACCGTTGATAAACTGTACGGTTTAGGTGCACAAAAAACTTTTGCCGGAGAAGTGCAAATAGTCACTTTTGATTTTCCTAAACCGCTAGATAAAAAGGGGCGAATTCTTAGAGTAAGAAAAATGGGCGATTCGGTAGAATTATGCTTTAAAGGAAAAGTAGATGAAACCCAGCAGAAAGTAAAAGTCCGAGAAGAAATTGAAGTGACTACTAATAGTTTTGAGAATACCATCAACCTATTTGAAGCTTTGGGATTCCAGGTAAGCTACGAAGGAAAAAAATACCGAGAATCGTATATTTTAGGAAAGGCTAAATTTGATATTGATGTAGTTCCTAATCTCCCTCCTTTTTTAGAGATAGAAGCACCAACTAAAGAAGAAGTGGTTGGTTATGTTACCAAATTAGGATTTACCATGAAACAAACCTCTATCCTCTCGGCCAGACAATTAGAAAAATACTATCAGGAGAAAAAATGAGTCAACTAAAACCCCATAATCTTTTTGAAATTTACCAGGAAGTGAAAGGTAGAAGAATTTTTACTAAAAATATTCTTCCGGGAACGCGGCATTTTGAGGAAAGAATCGTCCGGGAAAACCAAGAAGAATTTCGTGAAATTGAACCAATCAGAAGTAAGTTAGCCGCCATGATTGTAAAAGGATGTACCAACATTGGCTTGCGAAAAAATGATACGGTTCTTTATTTAGGAGTTTCTCACGGGTATACGGCTAGTTTTGTTTCTGATATCGTTGGTAAAGAAGGAATTATTTTTGGAATTGATCCAGCACCCAGAGTAATGCGGGATTTAGTCTTCCTTGCTGAAGAAAGAAAAAACATCGTCCCTATTTTAGCTGATGCTAATCACCCAGAAGAATATACTGGAAAAGTTTGCGCTGCCGACATTGTTTACCAAGATATTGCTCAAAAAAATCAGGCGGAAATCTTCATTAAGAATTGTCAACTCTTCTTAAAAAAAGGTGGTTATGGTTTGTTAGCAGTAAAAGCACGGAGCATTGATGCTAAAAAGAAATCAAAACAGATTTTTGAAGAAATCCGTAAACAATTAGAGCAAATCTTCACTGTAATTGATTATAAAATTCTAGAACCTTATGAAAAAGACCACTGTATGATTATTATTAAAAAGTAATTAGTTAGGGCTCTTTGCAGATATTTTTGCAGATATCAATCTGGCGGGAGAGTTTTTGAAAAAATATTCTGCCCACACTTCGCGTTCTATCCCAATCTGATCTGCATGAATCCACAGGCCTGAAGCATGTTCTGTAAATAAATCGTATTGTTTAAGATTAATTACTCCAGACCATAATTTTTTTTTCTTGCTAGGATTATAAATGGTTAATGTATCTCCATCTTCAAGAATACGCAGCCCTTCATAAGACCAATCTTCTTTACAGATTAGCTCAAATTGGTGGGCATCAGAAAGACAATAGTCTGGAAACCCCCCAGGATCAGGAGAAGAACGTTTAATTGCTCGAGGTGCGGAAGGGTTCTGTTTTTTATCCCAACATAATGAGCATTTTTTGCAAGTGTAACGTGTTGTATTAGGAGAAATAAACCGCGAATCCTGAAAAGCCCAATGTCCCCCTTCAGTTCCAGTCTCAGAATAAAAATGCAATACGCCTTCCAAGATATTATCTAAAGAACCTTTATTTGTCATTTTAATGTAAAACGCACATGAGTATTTATCATTTTCTATTTTTTAGTTGCGGACAAAATAGATTATAAGCATTTCCACAACTAATGTTTGAAAGACATAATGTTAATATGCTTTATTTATGTCTTTCATTTTTTCTTAATTTAAATCCTTTAGATTGTTGTAATTCTTAACTTTTTATTGTCACTTCGTTTCTTGAACTTCTAAGAAAGATTTAAATAAATATAAAGTAATCTTTCATTAAACAAGATTATAATGTTTAGTTCAAAAAAAGGTGATTTAAATGCAAAATAAAAAACATGACCAATTATTGCCCTATTTCTTTTTAGTTGCGATTGTAGCTATCGTAGCTATTGCCGCTTTGTTTTTCTATGCAAATGGAAGAATTGAAGGTGCTCCGGTATACAAAATTCAAATCGAAGAAAACCAGTTTCCTTGTGTAGATGACGACCCCAGCAACGACTATTTTGTAGCGGGTATGGCTTCTTTTGGTAAATTAAAATATTTAGACAGCTGCCAAGATGGATATTTATACCAATACCACTGTGCTACCAGCAATACGGCTGCGCTTACTCGACCTTACTTATGCCCTAATGGCTGCTTAAACGGAGTTTGTTTAAGATAGAACGTTGAGAATAATTTTTTTAATTATATTTTAATTTTTTTAAAATTGTTTTATTTTTCTTCTTTAATTTGAATTATGCCGACGGGACAAGCATCCGCAGCT